>Ga0208112_100056_pt1 | contig 222995 bp, 186 predicted proteins | sample HotLakConsoUCCLE_FD_184736 | JGI IMG/M metagenome (GOLD analysis project Ga0208112, IMG submission 184736) | Hypersaline microbial mat communities from Hot Lake, Washington, USA - Hot Lake Consortium UCC-LE (SPAdes) (version 2) ...
CACCGTAGGTCTTCGCCATTACCGTGGTAATCGCTGCCGTTAATGTCGTCTTGCCGTGGTCTACGTGACCTATCGTCCCTACGTTCACGTGCGGCTTACTCCGCTCAAACTTCTCTTTTGCCATGGTTATATTCTTTTGTTTAAGTAGTTATTAAGCTTGTTGTTCTATGATTTCCTGAGCTTTTGAGTCAGGTACCGGTACATATTCACTAAACTCCATGGAATATGCCGCACGGCCTTGTGTCAGTGATCGCAGATCTGTTGAGTATCCAAACATCTCTGAAAGCGGAATTTTCGCCTTCACAACAGACCCTTCTACATTATTATCCATCTTCTGAATAATTCCGCGACGACCATTGATATCCCCAATTACATCACCCATAAACTCTTCAGGCGTTGTTACTTCTACCGCCATTACCGGCTCTAAGAGTTGAGGCCCGGCTTTCTTTGCCGAGTTTCTGAATGCCAATTTAGCACACAATTCGAAACTCACCTGATCCGAATCAACATCGTGGTATGATCCATCAAACAACCGCACTCCAATATTCTGTGCAGGGTAATTTGCCTGGATACCATTCTTCATCGCTTCGCGGAATCCTTTTTCTACAGAGGGGATAAATTCACGAGGAATATTACCACCCGCAATTTCATTCACGAATTTGAAATCTTCATTCCCTGAAACTTTCTTATCGTCATCAGCAAACTGCGCAAAATGTTCAATAGGACCGATTTCAAAAGAAATATCGGCGAATTTACCACGACCACCCGTCTGCTTCTTATAAACTTCACGGTGCTCAAAAGGTTTAGAAATCGTTTCACGATAAGAAACCTGAGGCTGACCTACATTCGCTTCAACTTTAAACTCCCGTCGAAGGCGATCAACAATGATCTCGAGGTGAAGCTCACCCATACCGGCTACGGTTGTCTGGCCTGTCTCTTCATCCGTTGTTACCTGAAATGTCGGATCTTCTTCAGCAAGCTTAACAAGACCGGTAGTAAGTTTTTCAGCATCCGCTTTCGACTTTGGCTCGATTGCGAGTTTAATTACAGGCTCAGGGAATGTAATCTTCTCGAGCACAATCGGGTGATCTACATCACAGAATGTGTCTCCTGTATTTACTTTTTTTACACCTACAGCCGCTGCAATATCACCGGCACGTACAATGTCAATATCCTTCTTATCATTCGCATGCATCTCAAGAATTCGGCCAACTCGCTCACGTTCACCTGTTGTCGAATTCAAGATATATGATCCTTTTTCAAGTTGACCTGAATAAACACGGAAAAATGTAAGCTTACCAACATAAGGGTCAGTAGCAATTTTAAATGCAAGTGCTGAGAATGGCTCATCCACACTTGGATTTCGCTTCATTACCTTGTCTTCATCCCGTGGATCTATACCATCAACAGCTTCAACATCAAGCGGGCTTGGCATATATTCAATCACCTTGTCCAACAGGATCTGAACACCTTTATTCTTCAGGGCAGTACCACAAAGTACCGGTGTAATATCTCTTGCAAGAGTTGCCTTACGAATAGCATTGTTAATTTCTTCCTCAGAAATATCCTCTTCCATCAAATACTTTTCCATCAACTCATCGTCATGATCAGCGATCGATTCAAGCATTAACTTCCGATATTCTTCAACTTTACCTTTCAGATCTTCTGGGATATCAACAACATCGTATTTTGCACCGAGCGATTCATCATCCCAGACAATTGCCTGCATATTGATCAAATCAACAATACCCTCAAAATTCTCTTCAGCTCCAATCGGAATCTGAATAGGAATTGGATTGGCACTCAACTTTTCGCGCATCTGCTCAACAACATTGTAAAAGTCCGCACCTGTACGGTCCATTTTATTTACAAATGCCATGCGTGGCACTTTATACTTATTTGCCTGACGCCAAACTGTTTCAGACTGTGGCTGAACAGCACCAACTGAGCAAAATACCGCAACTGCACCATCTAAAACACGAAGAGAACGCTCTACTTCAACAGTAAAGTCCACGTGACCAGGGGTATCAATAATATTTATTCGGTGATCCTTCCAGATACAGTGAGTAGCTGCAGAAGTAATTGTAATACCACGTTCCTGCTCTTGCTCCATCCAGTCCATAGTAGCAGCACCATCATGAACCTCACCCAATCGGTGACTTCGCCCGGTGTAAAACAGAATACGTTCTGTTACAGTTGTTTTACCGGCATCTATATGCGCCATAATACCGATATTTCGCGTTCTGCGAATTCGGTCTACAATTTTTGAATCAGTTTTTGTCGTTGCTTCAGACATGAAAATAGTTGTTTAAATACTAAAAGTTTTAGAACCTGAAATGGGCAAATGCCTTGTTCGCTTCTGCCATTCGATGTGTTTCGTCTTTTTTACGAACCGCACCGCCTTCATTTTTTGACGCATCAATCAATTCACGACTCAGTCTAATCGCCATTGATTTATCATTTCTCTGGCGTGATGCACGAATAATCCAGCGCATACCTAAAGCGGTTCCACGCTCGGTGCGAACCTCAATAGGAACCTGATAAGTTGCACCACCAACACGGCGGCTTTTAACTTCCACTACCGGCGTTGCATTTGAGAGAGCCGTACGAAAAACTTCAATTGGCTCTTCACCGGTTTTTTCTTCAATAATTTCAAATGCTTGATATAAAATCTTTCTCGCAACGCCTTTTTTACCGTCACGCATCAAGCTGTTTACGAACCGCGTAACCAATTTGTCATTAAATATTGGATCCGGTTGTACTTCTCTTTTTTCTGCTGTTTTTCTGCGCATAATCTCTAAAGATTAAAAGTCCCTGTATTACCCTTTTGGTTTCTTTGTTCCGTAGTGGCTTCTGCCTTGCTTACGATCTTCTACTCCGGCAGTATCAAGCGTACCACGAACAATGTGATAACGTACACCGGGAAGATCCTTCACACGACCACCGCGAATCAACACAATACTGTGCTCCTGCAGGTTATGGCCCTCACCAGGAATATAAGCGGTCACTTCGTAGCCATTCGTTAACCGAACTCTTGCTACCTTACGCAGAGCTGAGTTAGGCTTCTTAGGTGTTGTTGTATAAACACGGGTGCAAACACCTCGTCTTTGTGGGCAGTTTTGCAATGCAGGAGAAGTAGTTTTCTTCACCTTGCTCTTTCTGCCGTTTCTAATAAGTTGTTGTATTGTAGGCACGGGTTTTACCTGTTTGGTTTCGTAAAATCAAGAGCTGATAAAGATAGCGATTTCACCAATGGATTTGCAAAATATTTCTAAAAAATTTTTCTCTTTTGCTCTTAATATTCTTTATAGTCAACTTTACAGCCTAAAACAGGGGTTTAAACCTCGCAAATATATATTAATTGTTATATAACATTATATCAGTTTGAAGCTCTTAGACCTCAACAACCTTAGCCAGAAAAGGCTCCAAGCCCTTCAGCAGAGCGGCATCCATCATCCTGAAGATCTCCTCTATTTTTTCCCGCGCCGGTATCTTGATAAATCAAACTTTAAGCCTATCGGTTTTTTGCGTGAAACAGATGAGCCTGTATCTGTTGCAGGAAAAGTGCATTCAGTTAATGTAACAGGCTATAAAAACAAAATACGTCTTGAAGTTATTGTTCAGGATAAGAGCGGCTCCATGAAGGTCGTTTACTTTAAAGGCTGGAAATACTTTATCAACCGGTTCAAAGAGGGTGAATGGGTTGCTCTCTTTGGCACAGTTAAACAGTATGGCCGCTATATGAATATGGCCCATCCGGAAGTGGATCAGATATCAGGTCCTGACGACGTAGATCAGTTCAAAACCTTGACTCCCATCTACCCGAGCAACAAACACTTTTCAAAAGCTTATATCACCAATCAATTAATTGCCGACTGGATTCAGCAGATTCTCAGCTCAACAAAGATTCCGGAATACTTGCCTGAACATATTCTTGAGCGTCATAAATTTCCTGCAAGAGACCAAGCCTTTAGAAGTATTCACAAACCTGAGACCAAGAAAGAAGCAAATGAAGCCCTCGAAAGATTCAAATATGAAGAATTCTTTCTGTTTGAATTGAGCATGGCAAAAATAAAGAACATTCGTATAACCAGGGCTGAGTCAACCGTTTTGGAACCCGGAGAACTCACAAAAAATTTCTTCAATAAACAATTGCCTTTTGAATTGACTGACGGGCAGAAAAATGCCCTTAAAGATATCCGTACTGATCTTAAATCAGGAAAACAGATGAACCGACTGATTCAGGGTGATGTAGGCGCCGGTAAAACAGTCGTCGCCATTGGTTCGATGTTGATGGCCGTTGACAATGGAATTCAGGCGGCCCTGATGGCCCCCACAGAAATCCTGGCTGAGCAGCATTACCATACTATCAAAGATTTTTTGGAGCCGCTCGGGATTAACCACCGGCTAATAACCGGAAGCCAGAAAACCGCTCTCAGAAGAGATATTTTAAGTGATATTGCCGGTGGCACCTGTCAGATTGCAGTTGGGACGCACGCTATTTTCCAGGAAAAAGTTGAGTTCAACCGGCTTGGACTTGCCGTGATCGATGAGCAACATCGATTTGGGGTGAAACAGAGAAATGAACTGCTCATGAAAGGCGACAGCCCCCATCTCCTTGTAATGTCTGCCACTCCAATTCCCCGCTCACTGGCAATGACGATCTACAGCGATCTCGATATTTCCATCATTGAGGGACTCCCCGGCGGAAGGAAACCGATTAAAACAGCCGTGCGAACCGACAAGGAACGCCCGGGCGTTTATGATTTTTTGGAACAGAGTATAAAGAATGGAGACCAGGCCTATATTGTATATCCACTCATTGAAGAGTCGGAAGCGATGGACTTAAAAGATGCCACAATGGGTTTTGAAAAGTTGAAGCGCAGATTCCCAGATTTTCGCATCGGTTTACTTCATGGCCAGATGAAACCTGAAGAGAAAGATGGAACTATGAAGCGGTTTGCCAACGGTGAGCTGGATATTCTTGTATCCACAACGGTAATAGAGGTAGGCGTGGATGTTCCAAATGCATCCATTATGATTATTGAGCATGCCGAACGTTTTGGACTTTCACAGCTTCATCAACTTCGTGGGCGTATCGGCCGAGGTAACAAGCAGAGCTACTGTATTTTGATGCCGGGTAAAAAACTCAGCAAGGATGGGCGCTATCGTCTGAAAATGATGATCGACACAACGGACGGTTTTAAGATAGCCGAAGCTGATCTTAAACTGCGAGGGCCCGGTGACTTTCTCGGGACAAAACAGAGCGGACTGCCGGAATTCAGATTTGGCGATATCCTTGAAGACCGGTTGACTCTGGAGCAGGCAAAAAATGATGCCTGGCAGATCATGCGAACTGATGATAAACTTGAAAAGCCCGAACACCAATCATTAAAGAAAGTGTTTCAGCCCTATTTCAAGAAGAAAGCTGAATTTTTCGGGATTGGATAGACAGTTCTACAGTTCTACAGTTCTACAGTTCTACAGTTCTACAGTTCTACAGTTCTACAGTTCTACAGTTCTACAGTTCTACAGTTCTACAGTTCTACAGTTCTACAAAAAATTTAATCACGATTTCTGAAGTTGAAAATTTTAAACATTAAACTATTTCGTTCTGCCTTCAACTATCCGGTCATACTCTTCGTCATCTGGCTCCCAAAGTTCAACCCGGTTCCCTTCGGCATCTATGATGTGAACAAACTTTCCATAGTCAAACTCTTCAATCTCATCTACAAACTGCACTCCCTCTTTTTTAAGTTGACGAACCATTTCTTCCAAATTCTCAACCCTGTAATTAATCATAAACTGCTGATCAGAAGAATCTGCATATGTAGCATTTTTGCTATTCACGCTCCATTGCGTAAATCCTTTTTTCTTGGGATTTGATCCCTGCCTCCATTCAAAATTTGTACCATAGGTATCGATCTCCAACCCTAAATGTTTGTGATACCACTTTTTCATTTTTTCAGGGTCATCACTTTTGAAAAATATTCCACCAATACCGGTTACTTTTTTCATTTTTTTGAATTTAAACGAATAACTGTTACACAATAAAATATAATCACTGACACCCTTCCCGACTATTGACCGCAATCCCCTCAAGGAGAGATTACTCACCGGCAAGTTTCAGTATTTTCTTAAACTGCTCTTCGGTCACTTCAGTTATGGAAAGCCGGTTACGCTTGAAGAGCTGCATCTCCAGTAAGTCTTCATGCTCTTTCAATTCATCTCTTGTTACCGGTTTATCGAACTTCCGGATAAACTTCACATCAATTAGCTGCCAGCGCGGATCACTCTCACTGCTTTTCGGATCAAAGTATTTACTATCAGGATCAAACTGCAGTGGATCGGGATAGGGCTCGGTGCAAACTTCCATCTCACCGACAATTGCAGGCGGTTTTACATTGGAATGGTAGAAAAAAGCGCGGTCGCCAATATTCATCCTGTCTCTCATAATGTTGCGTGCCTCGTAGTTCCGAACACCGCTCCATCGTATCTGCCCGTCTCGTTTCAGGTCGTCAATGCTGTAAGCGTCCGGTTCAGATTTCATCAGCCAATACTGTTTTTTACTCATCGATCAATCTTTTTGTAGTTTGATATTTAAATTCTTCGTTTCAAACAGGGGTACTAACCCGATCATACCGTGGAAATTAGCCATGCAAGCAACAAATCCAAAACCTGAAAAACCGGTCCTGTTCTGGAGTGGCGGCAAAGATTCCTATCTCGCACTTCTGGAATGGCAGCGACTAAAACACCCCGATCCCATATTGGCAACCACATTTGATGAAGATACCAGTATGGTTCCATTTCAGGAGATTCCAGTAAAGAGAATCTACCGGCAGGCACTTCAACTCGAGCTTCCACTCCTCACAATTCCACTGTCATACCCTATTGACAATCAATCCTACTTATCGGCTCTGAAGATTGAATTCACATCTGCCCCTTACGCAGTCAGGGATCTTATTTTTGGCGACCTTCACTTATCTGATATACGGAAATGGCGGGAGGAGGAGTTTGGCAAACTAGGATTCCGCACTCATTTTCCAATATGGGGAAAATCACCTGAAGAGTTGATTGAAACGCTGGAAAGTCATCCCGTTGAGATTCGCATCCGAAGCGTAGCCCAAGATTATAAATTGATGATTAAACCGGGAGCTGTTTTTAATCGTCAATTCATCCGGTCACTTCCAGATTTTGTAGATCCTTTTGGAGAGAAAGGTGAATTCCATACCGAAGTGATTTTTCAGTAGCTGACTGAGCTACGAGTATTTTTCAATATACCAGCGGACTGTTTCAGCTAGTTTCTCCTCAAAATTCTTTGAGGGTTCCCATCCAAGCTCTTTTTTGATTTTTTGAATATCAACCGAATACCGATAATCATGGCCGGGCCGATCTGTAACAAATGATATCAGGTTTTGATAATCTCCTTCCGGGCCTTCCCCAACTTCATTATTCAAAACCTCACAGATTGATCGCACCAATTCAATGTTTTTCCACTCATTTTCTCCGCCAATATTATATGGCTCTCCGGACTTTCCATCCTGAAAAACACGCATCAAAGCTTCACAGTGATCTTTCACATACAGCCAGTCGCGAACATTCTCTCCTTTCCCATAAACAGGAATATTCTCTTTTTTCAAGGCTTTCCGGATCACTGTTGGAATCAGTTTTTCATCGTGTTGATGCGGCCCGAAGTTGTTTGAGCAGTTCGTGATTACTGTATTCATTCCATACGTATGAAAGTAGGAGCGAACGATCATATCACTCCCGGCTTTGGATGCCGAATAGGGAGAATTCGGTGCATAGGGTGTGGATTCCGTAAATGTCCCGGTATCTCCCAACGTGCCATACACTTCATCGGTTGAAACGTGCAGGAACCGTTTCGGGCTATTTTTTGTGGCTTCCTCACTATTCCAGAATTGGCGGCATTCTTCCAGAATATTGAAGGTACCCACCACATTGGACAGAATAAACGGTTCCGGTCCCTGAATGGAGTTGTCCACATGCGATTCAGCTGCAAGATGAAAAACACCATCCGGCTTCCAGGTTTTAACTGCTTCTTTTACTGCATTACGGTCTACAAGGTCCAGTTTCTTGAAATGATATCTGCCCGACTGCTTTAGAGATGACAAATAATTTATATCCGATGCGTAGGTCAGTTTATCCAGATTCAGAATTTCCACATCCGGAAAATTCTTATGAAGATACAGAATCAGATTTGATCCGATAAATCCCGCACCGCCGGTAACAATCAATCTCATATTGTATTTAGTTCTTAAGTATTTAAAACAGGTCTGTTTCTTCCATCTCTTCCAAAAGCGGTAACTCCCGGTCTTTGTCTGATAGAATCGGGGTTTTAACTTTCCAGTCAATATTTAATGCAGGGTCATCCCATCTGACCCCCCGTTCCAGTTCTTTATTGTAGTAATTATTGCATTTGTAGTAAACCGTTGCCTCGTCAGACAGTACCGAAAATCCATGAGCATATCCTGTTGGAATAAACAGCATATGCCGATTTTGACTACTGAGAACAGACGTAAATGCCTTTTTGAACGTAGGCGAATTGGGGCGCATGTCTACTGCAACATCCAGGATTTTACCTGCCGGAACCACTACGAGTTTTGCCTGCGATGCCGGTGGAAGCTGGTAGTGAAGCCCTCTGACAGTACCCTTTTTTGAAACAGAAATATTATCCTGAACAAACTCATACTCAAGGCCTTGTTCTTTAAAAGATTCAATGCGAAATGTTTCCAGGAATTCACCTCTGTTGTCCTTAAATCTCCTGGGTTTTATCAACCATACATTATTCAGTGGTGTCTCTTCAAATATCATACTCTAACCGTTTAATTTTTTTAAAAGTACCGACAATCCTGATTTCCAGTCAAGGGGCTCTAATCCCTCTTTTTCAATTTTATGAACGGACAAGAGTGAAAAAGCCGGCCGTGCAGCTAAGGTCGGATACTCATCCGATGAAATTCTATTCACCCGGGTGTTATTTTTTGTTTGAATGAAGATCTCTTCTGCAAAATCAGCCCACGATAATTTACCTTTTGAACTGATATGATAGGCTCCGCCGCACTCCTTATCAATCAGCTCAATACTTTTATCTACCACGTCAAAAGTGAACGTAGGGCTCCCGATCTGGTCTTCAACTACAGACACCTCTTCCATCTTTTCAGAGAGTTTTAGCATTGTTTTAACAAAGTTATTCCCATGTGCACCGCAAAGCCACGAAACACGAATGAGTAAAAAATCAATATTGCTTTGTTCAAGGGCTTTTTCTCCCTCTCGTTTAGACCTGCCATACTCATTGACCGGATTTTTTTGCGCATCCTCAGGATATCCATCCGAATATAGTACTTCATCATCCCGGTCACCCGAAAATACATAATCGGTGCTGTAATGAACCAACTTACACCCGGATTCTTCACAGGCAGTGATTAAATTTTTCACGCCTGTTCCATTTACAGCAAATGCTTTCTCGGATTGATCTTCTGCCTCATCCACACTTGTATATGCGGCACAATTGACCACAATTTCCGGTTGAACGGATTCAATCTTATGTTTAACCGACTCCAAACTGGTTACATCCATTTCCGATGAGTTAAAAGCCTCAACAGGAATTCCCCTTGCCGATAAGTAGTCAACCCATTCAGAACCGAGCTGGCCGTTTGCCCCGGTAACTAAATACTTCATATCAGAAATTCTCCGAAGCTAATTCATTTGCCTTTTTATAGGAATTCGGCGTTCCGGCATCGGTCCACCAACCATCCATTACCGAAAATTTCATCCGGTTTTCGCGTACATAGTGATTATTTACATCGGTAATTTCCAATTCTCCCCTGCCCGATGGTTTCAGCGTTTCGATTATATCAAATACATCCGGTGGGTAGAAGTAGATTCCGGTTACAGCAAAGTTTGATTTAGGATTTTCTGGCTTCTCCTCTATTGTTTTAATCTTATCTGCTTCAATTTCGGCCACGCCAAACCGTTCCGGATCGTCCACCTCCTTAAGCAGAATACTGGCTGCAGAGGAATCAAAATTTTTAACCGGATCGTTTAAACTCATCTCAAAGATATTATCGCCCAGTATTACAGACATCGAGTCACCTCCGGCAAAATTACGTGCCAATCCGAGTGCCTGGGCAATACCTCCGGCTTCATCCTGAACTTTATAGGTGAACCTGCATCCAAAATCCTTTCCTGAACCAAGCAAATTGACCACATCTCCCACATGTTCTGTGCCGGTTACGATCAAAATTTCGTCAATTCCGGCTTGCGTCAGCTTTTCAATTGGATAATATATCATCGGCTTATTACCAACAGGTAACAAATGTTTATTTGTAACTTTTGTAAGTGGATACAATCTGGAGCCGGTACCGCCGGCCAATACAATTCCTTTCATAAACAGGTTTCAAATTCTCAGTTCAGGGTAAAGGTAATGCATTAAAATTAATTATATCTTACAAGCAGACATAATAGCATTCTAATTACGTTCAACAGGGCATACTCTGTATTTTATTTAATGCCCAATTGCACTAGATGTTCACCCTTTTTGAAGGTATGAGAAACTCTCTGTCCATGAAAAATTTAATCTATCTATTCACACTTCTGCTCATCGGTGGGCTATTTAATCAAGCTTATGGTCAGGACAGAACCAGGCAGGATACAATCAGCAGTTCAAGAAACTGGCAACCAATGCCATCAGAGTTGAATACCCGTTCTGCCTCTAAGCTGATGAACCTGCAGATCCCTACCACTCAATCCTTGACAACTCCTGTAAACGGTTTCTCCAATGAGTTCGAACCTGCAAACTGGATATTTGATGCTGATGGCGGTGACGGAAGTGTCAATACCAGTAATGCACCAAATTCTATCAGTTTAATTAGTTCAGACAATCAATCAGGTGAAGATAATAATTCCACCTATTGCATCACCATTCCGGGTGGCAATGAGGGAGTATTAGAGTTTGATTGGGACTATGAAACAAATGACGTTGATGGCCCACAATACGACCCGTTTGGCTACATCGTAAATGGAAATGTTACACAATTAACCGAAGACAACGGTGCTGATATACAGTCAGGAAATGTAAGTTTCACAATAAATGCCGGTGATCAATTCTGTTACCTTGCACGTTCTACGGATCAACAGTTTGGCAGAGCCGAAACCCAGATCAGTAATTTTAGCTTTACTCCACCGGCGCCAACGGAAGAAAATGTTTTTACGTCATCAGGCAGTTGGACCGCTCCAGATGGAGTATTCGAAATCACCGTTGAAGCCTGGGGTGGAGGCGGTGGAGGTGTATCCAATGGTAATAATGGAGGCGGAGGAGGCGGAGGAGGTGCATATGCACTGCAAACTATACCCGTTACTCCGGGAACTACATATAGCCTCAACGTCGGTTTGGGTGGCAACTCAAACGAAGATGGTGGAGATACATTTTTCGAGGATGGCACTGCAGTGTTAGCTAAAGGAGGAATAACCGGAAATAATAATAATGGCGGCACGGGTGGAGCGAGCGCGGAAAGCATAGGGAGTATAACGTTCTCAGGAGGTGACGGAGGCGACGGCAGACAAGGTGGAAATCCTAATCAAAATCGACCAGGTGGCGGTGGCGGCGGTTCAGCTTTCACTACCATTGATGGCAGTAACGGAGGAGATTTTCGTAATATATTCGGTTTTTTATTAGTTGGTGGAGTTGGCGGTGATGGAACAGGTAACGGTGGTGATGGTGGAAACGAAGACAGCAACGGGCAAATTGGAGAAATTCCCGGCGGCGGAGGTGGCGGTGGCGGTCGTAATGGTTCCGGCGGGTCGGGAGCCGACGGCCAAATTGTCATTACTTATGAACTTCCTTCACAACCCGATCCAAGTCAAACCACAATTGACGTTGATCCTGATATCTTAGTAGCAGACGGCACTTCAACTTCAGATATCACAGTTCAAGCCGTTGGTGAAGATGAAAATAACATTACGGATGGTGGAGCAACGGTCACTCTATCTGCTTCAGATGGATCGTTGAGTCCGGTAACAGACAACGGTGATGGCACCTATACGGCTACATTTACGTCATCAACCAATCCCGGGGTTGTTACCATCTCCGGAACAATTAATGGAGATACGATAACCGAAACAGCAGAGATTGAGCTGACGCCTGCATCAGGAACCATTTTCTATAGTATTCAGAGCGGAGATTTCGACAATCCGAATGTCTGGTCTTTTACCGGTCACGATGGCGACCCTGCCGGATTTGCACCTGGATCCAGTGACATTATCTTCATTGGTGGAAACAACAATACTGACCATACCATCACACTCGCTGATAACTTCACACTTAATGAGCCCGGTGAACTAAACGTGGTTGATACCGGAGACGGAGCCGGTATTTTATCGACTGAAAGTTTTGTGGTATCGGGCACTGGCGAATTTACTCTCGAAAATAGCGCTACCTTAGAAATTGGTTCAGTTGACGGTATTTCAGCCACCGCTTCAACCGGAAACATTCAAACAGACGCCCGGAATTTCGGTGAAGAGGCAAACTATGTGTACAACGGTCAATCAGAGCAAATTACCGGTGATGCACTTCCAATAGATATAAACAACCTCACAATTGATAATGGCAACAACGTACTTGCTAGTCAGTCATACCGTGTTAATGGAACATTAAATCTGTTAAATGGTGCTTTCGTGATGGGAGACACATTATCTTTAATTGCCAATAATAAAAATATCACTTCCGGTGAACTTATATATCAACTGGAAATATATGGTCAGCCCGGTTACAGAATGTTATCGTCGCCAATTGCTGCAGACTTCGATAATTTTTTAAGCGGAGTTCTTACCCAAGGTTTTACGGGTGCTTCACTTTCCGGCGACTTGCAACCCAATGTACTTTGGTATGAGGAGTCTTTTGAAGGTACAGACAATGAGCGATGGCGAGCCCCGACAGATGCTGCAAACCAAATTGTGCCTGGGAGAGGGTATTTCGTTTACATGTTTGGTGATGTAGAAAACGACAATCGATACAATGATCCATTACCCTACTTGCTGGAGGTAAATGGACAGGAAAATGAGGGTACAGGAGGGCAAATTGACCTTAACGTAACCTATACCGCTGAGGCAGATACAGGATGGAATATGGTTGGAAATCCATTTGGATCAGCAATAGATTGGGATCATCCATCATGGACCAAGACAAATATTGAGCCCACAATTTACGTATGGGATCCAAATACGAATCAATATCTGACCTGGAATGGAAGTGTTGGGGATATTGAGGATGGCATTCTGGCGCCTTTCCAAAGTTTTTGGATAAAGGCTAATGAAAATCCGGAGCTGATTGTAAGTGAAGATGCAAAAACTATTGGCGGCTCATTTGCAGGAAAGACTGCTCAGCAGGAAAATACTCCACTCATTAGTATCAATGCCAGATATTCAAGAAGATATCAATCCACTGCACATTTTTCCTTCAGCGAATCGGCCAGTTACGGACTTGATGATTCCGATGCTTATAAACTCTTACCACCACCCGGCGTTAGTGACTACTTAGAGGTTTATTCTCTCACAAATCGCAACGACCGGCTAGCCACAAATCATTTACCACGCCGTTTTGGATCCAACATTACCATTCCATTCAGCATAAATGCATATAAAGACGGGTACCCCATTTCTGATGATATTGAATTAATCATTTCAAACTTTGAACACATTCCCGAGGCTTGGGAAGTTGTTGTGACTAATGAAGAAACTGGAGAAAAATTCGACCTGCGTCAATATAGCTCCATCCCGGTATCCATGGAACATCTTGAGGACCGTACTAACCAAAAAGCCCATCAAACAGGATATGAAGTAATTTCAAGAGATCCGGACAGTCATATTCAATTCACTTTAGACATTTATCCGGGTTCAGATGCAGAAGGATTACCTCAATCCTTTAACATGGGGCAGAACTACCCGAATCCCTTTAATCCATCAACTACCATTCAATTTGATCTTCCTATTGAAAGTCGTGTAAGTATTGAGATTTATGATATGATGGGTAGAAAAGTGGAGACTTTATTTAATGGTTCACTTCCTGCCGGTAGTCATGATCGAGTTTGGGACGCTTCCGCTTTTTCAAGTGGATTATACATGATTCGTATGATCACAAACGAAGGTGAATTTGTAAAGAAAGTAACTTTGATTAAGTAGAGCTTTCTTATTTATTATTTTTCTACGTTTTTTTAAACCAACAATAAAATCAATCCTAGATCACAGATAAGCAGCAATATCACCCGAATTATTCACTAACGAGTGTTCATGTAAAGAGATGATTAAGCCCGGGTGTGAATTACACTATCTTCATTTCTTGAACTCTTGACAAAGTCATGTATTAACAACAGCTCGAAGATAAAGAATGAACTTCTTCGACATATGTATTTGGGATTCAATTGAATGACGAAATCCGATTGTATCTATCCTGATGATTCGAACAAATACTAGACTTTCATTGAATAGAATCTTCTCAGCAATTGTTGTATCAAACCAGCCTCATCACAACAAAGAACTTGCATCTTTACATCAACTCTTTTCTAATAATGAAGATCACCAGGCAAAACTGTTGAAATATATCGCATCCAACTTGGCAGATTGGTTAGGTATTACCATATTTCTTGGCACATCCTCATTCATATATCTTCTATCCAATTCCAATCTAAACCTATAGTTCAGAGGTTGTCGTACAACATCGATTGGAAAACGAACATCAACTTCGTAAGTAGTAGAATCCGAGTCATTGGGTGTCATAGTTATCTCTCTGTTCATGGAAAGTGGATGGACATTTCCCAGCAATTGTACCGTATGTTCTTCCGGGTTAAATAATCCATTTTCAATTTCGTAAGACACATTTACTCTAAAGGTGACTGTAGATTGGCTATGGGCAAATGATGCAGATAATAACAGATATGTGATCCCTAATAGTATTATTTTTTTCATTGATTTCATTTTTTGAACTATTCTTCTTCATTTAAAATTTGGCTCGTTACATACTCTCTGTCAAAAACTTCTGTAAACCAATGAACCACAGAAAAGAAACTTTCTCTTGGAAAACTTGGCGGATTCATTCTCATAAGTCTTTCGTCATATTCATACTGCTTATTGAAACCTGATCGAACCTCATTCCCGCTAAACGTTCCCATAGGTCCTCTTTTCTGCTGAATAATTCCGCCTAAAAGATTTAAATCACCTTTTGGAGATCCATTGTTATAATTGTCGAGGGAGAAAGACTCATCAAGAGCCATAATGGAAGCCTGTATTGTCAAATCACTGTTGCCATTATCTTCGTGTGCATCCTCACTGATAGTGACATTTTTTTCACTGACAATTCCCAATAAATCTTTAGAGTTTGGGTTATCAATAGGATTGTCGTTATAAACTATATCACCGTTTATTTCAATATTTTTTTTCGAATGGACCGTAAAGCTGCCATTAATATTTCCCTTTATTGAAATGTTTTCAGTGGATGAAATCACCCCGTTGTATCCCGTCATGTTAATATAATCGGATATGGTTTCTGTTCTTCGGTTCCACCATGGTCCACTTGTCACTTCTTTAGAAACTTTAAGTCTTCCATCAGCTAAAAACTCCAAAGCAACTTCTTCATCGAACTCCAAACCATTAGAAGATGCACTGTTTTCCAATACGTTCATCTCTAAGTTGGAGGGCGGATCTCTATATTCAGCATTAAAATCTGTTCCTCCATTAAAATTAGGATCATTTGTCATTCCCGAATATCCTTCCCAGTCATTCGGGCTGGATACAAATCCGTTGAAGGTAGGATCCCCGGCAACGTTAAACGTCCCGTTTGTATGAACCGGCCCCGAAAGTTCGTCTGACCAAATAAAATAAACAGAACTATTATTGGTACTAATTTCAGAATCAGTAAAATATGAATACTTTGAAAAAGCATCTTTCCGAAGGTAGATCTCAGACTGTGCAACTTTATCTTCATACTCTGATGTCCCTTTTACTAATAGTGTATATTGATCCCAGGAAGGTATTTCATTTGAAGGAATGTCAGAGCTGCTCTGATCATAAATTTGAATACTTACACTCCCATCCATATAGTCGTTATTTACATAACCATCTTCCCAATTCTGGTTATTAATGATCTCACGGAGCGCATAATCCATGGCACTATTTACAATGTTTTCCGCATGGTTTTCTGCGTGATAGTTATAAGTTCTTTCAGGAATTGAACTAAGCCTTCCCTGTACACCGCTTTGTACAATACCAAAAACTATGAACATTCCGCTTACTAAAAATAAAAGTGCACGTCCCATAACAATTGAATTTTACAAAATCAGGTTATCTGGTTTAAAAAGTTTTTGCCAGCTCGAACTTGCGTAATGTGGTGTCCCATCGGCATTGCTACCTGTGGGTTGTAAAGATTCTACTTCTAACTCTATTCTTATACTTCTTACTTGATTTTTGTCAGTTGTAACAACAGTACCATCCGGGTCACTGTAGGCAATCACTTCAAATCTTTTAACCGGAAAATCTACCTTAGAATTGTTTTCATCGCCAAATGGCCCTTGCCTTCTTAGGCCAACAAGACTTGGGTTGGACGGAATGTTAAAGTTGTTACCAGGCATTACTCTCCAACTTATAACACGGTTACTCCCATTAACCCTTGCACGAAATCGTATATGACTGTCGCTGAAATTCAAAAGTTCTGAAGACTCTCCTAAACCAATTCTTTTGATATCAGTTGTGATAAGTTGGCGCAGATTATCAATCTGATTTTTTTCCATGATGTCTGCCGTAAATTGATAAGACTGTACCATCACATTCTGATTCAATGTCAAAATGGAAAGCATCAATAAACCACCAATTGCAAAACTGATTGTTATGCCAAAATTCATATTGTTGCTTGTTTAATTAAAAGATTTACTTATCGAAAGAATTATCGGTCTGCCATCTTCACCCGTGGTCATGTAAACACTGCTCACCTCCACGGTAACCTGAAAAGATGAAATATCATCGTTATCAAACACTCCTGTAGCAACATTTACATCCACATTCAGCGGAACTGATGATGCAGACTGACTATTAGTGGAATAATTAACCACTGTTGGGTAATCATCAGCAAAACTTAGCAAATCAGCTTCTGACGTAATTGATCTAATATCATCGATCACCTCTTGAGCAGCAGACACTGCCAGGTAATCTATTTCCGCCCTGTCACTCGTGATATTATTGATCAACAGTGATCTGTTTACCTGTAATGAAAGGATGGAAAACAGAAATATAGCCCCCATAAGGATTATTATATCAGAGTAGTCATTCATTAAATCTCTGAATCAAAATTAAGTTTTTGTTATAAGAGGTATTTCCTGCTAATCTGTTACAGATTAAATTTTTACGCATCGGTTATAACTTTTCAAGAAATGCTTGTAATAATATGAGTGGCATTTGAATGTCTTAACAAATAGCTGCCAGTATATAGATTTGCTAATATTTTACTCTCCTGATCTAATAAAATAGTGTTGAAATATTTCCACACTCTTAAATCATGGACCCGATTAGTTGGAACTACGGTGTGCTACTCAATCAACCTTCTATACTCTGATGTATTTGCCGGATCAGCATCGATTAATGTGTTGTAGGCGGATGTTCGGAGTGCAGAAGAAGCATCCTCAAGCATTGCCACAATTTCCCTGTTCTTACTCCCAAAGAAAATATCAAAAAGATAGTTGTTGCTGGTTACGCGTTTGGTATCCCGGATCTGCTCCAGAGCTTCAACCACTTCACTCCTTGCATTTTGCGGATCCATCGTAAATTGATCCAAACCCAGCCGATGATATCTGTAGTATGCTTCCCGAAACTCACGATATGATGGATTTGTCAGATCGGAGATTAACCCAAAACGGTTTCTCTGGGCACCGATCGATCGCCCCCATCCCGGGGCTCCTGCATTTTGTGCGAGCTCCCAAATTTCCTGTGCCCGGTTAAAATAAGCCGAGCCTCCAAGTTCAGAGAAACTGTCATAGTCATAACCCAAAATGATGAGCGCATAGAAATCGATAAAACTGGTCAGTTCATCAAACTGCAGATCATCAAATACAAGATTTCTGTTTCTCGAATAGTCAAATTGCCAGTTGTTATCACTCACCACAAAAAGAGTGGTTTGCCGGTTGGTGTTGTAAATCGGGCGGTTCGCCGACCATACTACTTCAGCTGAAAAATTTGCGTTGTCATCCACACCTGTCAATACAATCTGCAACGTACAGTTAATCCGTTCATGTTCCTGATATCGATCGCTTGTCCATCGGTTTTCATTCAGATACTGCTCAATTGCGGGGGCTAATTCCTGCACATAATCGTACGATGACCCGCTGATCTGACGATCGTTTACATTTACCGAACAATTCAGTTCCTGAGCATTTACTTGCTGATAAGTGAACGTTAACATGAACAGCATCATGCACTTAGATGCAAAAATGAGTTGACGTTTACATTTCATATTCACATAATATAGCTTCATAAAGCGAAATCAATTGAGAGAATGATAAAGAGGACACGAATAATATCCCTTTTTATTATAACTATATCACTTCTGTTTATAGTTATTCAATCTGAAAAGATGATTGCACAGAATACTAAGGGGAGCAAATCTATAGCGATGGGCCAAACCGGAGTTTCTCTGCCATTTGATGAGTGGGCTGTCTTTAATAATCCAGCTTTGATTCAAGTGGAAAGGACTGTCGCGTCATTTTACGGACTCCGGTATGTCGGAATTTCTGAAATTACCGACATGGCTGCTTCAGGCAGTTTTCAAACATCCGCCGGTACATTTGGAATTGGCCTGCACCGGTACGGATTTAACCTGTTCAGTGAAAATCAATTCCGGCTGGTCTATAAAAATAGGTTGGATCATCTCCATTTTGGTACATCTGTCGGCTACTACCACATATTACAGGGAGAAGAGTATGGAAGCGCAGGGGCATTGGGAATTGACCTTGGGCTTGCCGCAAAAATTACGCCATCGCTATGGATTGGACTACGTGCAACTAATATCAATCAGCCGGCATACGGTGATTCTGATGAAGATTTGCCCAGAGAAGTTGCTGCCGGTTTCAGCTTTAATCCTTCAGAGATTTCTCAGGTAACAGCTGAAATTGTCAAAGACGTGGATTTCCCCGCGTCATTTCGAACCGGGATAGAATTTGAACTCTATTCCAATTTTTCTGCAAGGGCCGGAATCACTACAAAACCGTCAACCTACTCATTCGGATTTGGATATTCTGGCAAAGCCTGGAGCGCTAATTTTGCGCTTCAGCAACACAATCCACTGGGTTTAAGTCCGGCTCTGGACATTTCCATGGAGATATAATTTACTGCGGGATGAAATTCTTTAACTATTCATATCGGCAAGATGGTTTACTTATTATTATCTGCAGGCTATCCACTATTCTGTTTTATATTCTGGTGGTTACTTCAACTACTTTTGCACAACATCGAGACTCTACACAATCCGTCATCGAAAACGACCTTGAACTTCTTCTTGAAGAATTTGACAGTGATGAGGCTGACTTTACTCCGAATGAACTGCTTGAGTTTCTTGTAAATCTGGCCGCAAACCCTCTGAACATCAACAGGGCTGACATCGATGAATTGCTTCAGGTTCCGGGTTTAAATTTCAGAATGGCTCAGAATATTGTGCAGTATAGATCGTCCAATGCTCCTTTTGAGACGGTAGATGATCTACTAAACGTTACCGGAATTGGCTATGTCACGCTCAAACAAATTCGACCCTATCTTACAGTTGGAACCGGCTCTGAACGCAGCAGGGATTTGTATCTTAACCCTAAATACTGGACCGGTAAGGGCAGATTTGAAGGATATAACCGACTCCAGAAAACACTCGAAGAGCAGCGAGGATTTCAGCGGCCCGACTCTCTCGGTGGTTTTATCGGAAACCCGGTCAAATACTACCATCGATATCGGTATCTCAGCAACCACTTATCAATCAATATCACTCAGGAGAAAGACCCCGGTGAACCTTTACGTGATCCCACAGATTTTGACTACACATCCTGGCATGTTGCGCTTGAAAATAACGGCAGGCTGAAAAGTTTTATCGTTGGAGATTACAGCATATCATTTGGACAGGGCTTGCTTCTTTGGAGTGGCGGAGCTTTTGGAAAGGGAAGCGAAGTGATTCGAACCCCTATCAAAAATGAACGCGGAGTTCGACCACTAACTTCGGCACAAGAGATGACCGGGTTCAGGGGTGTTGCTGCAACTTATGGAGAACGATTTCAATTAACCGGTTTCTACTCACGCAGAAAACGGACTGCCTCTGAAATTGATGTATCATATGTGCGATTCCCTACTGAAAGCGGACTTCACAGAACATTAAATGAACGAGCCCGGAGACTGAACTTAAATCAGTCTACCTATGGTGGTCGTATGCGTTACCAATCGTCAATTGGTTACCTGGGCGTTTCGGGTTTTCACAATCGATTTGACAGACCGGTCCAAAAAGGGTCTTTACCGTGGGAACTATACAATTTTGAGGGGCAGACGATAACAGGCTATTCCGCTGATTTCAGGATTTTGATTCATTCTGCAACACTGTTTGGTGAAGGATCATGGACAGACAATAACGCATTCGGATTTCTGGGCGGTGCACAAATTGAAATCGGTGAAAAAACAGATGCTTCTATAGCCTATCGGCGTTATGATCCGGGCTTACAGACAATGTTTGGATCCGGTTTTGGAGAACAATCCGGAAATCCACGGAATGAAGAGGGATTTTATATTGGAATTCAGCACCGGATAAACTCATCAATCAGTATCAGTTCCTATATCGATCAATTTCACTTTCCCACTCCAAGATTTCAGCAGCGTCAACCCTCATCAGGGTACGACTGGCTTGGAAGGCTCGATATTTCACCGCGGAGCAATCTTTCATTCTACGCACTCTTGCGTTTCAAACAGCGTGAGGAGGATTACCGAATCACAGACAATTCCGGACGGGAACAGCTGAAGCTTGGAGAAAGCAAGCGATTTAGCGCACGATTTCAGATTGAGTATCAGCTTTCACCTTCCGTGAGATTGCGAACAAGATTTGACCGGGTCAGAAACAGAGATGCAGGACTGACGGCAGGGTACGGCTCCCTCTTTTTCCAGGATGTTCGATTTTATCTGTTTGACCGGTTGAGATTCGATACCCGCTACACCTATTTTGATACCGACGGTTTCGGGTCCAGGGTGTATCAGTTTGAAAATAACCTGCTCTATGTTCTCTCAAATACCATGCTTTTTGATCGAGGGCATAGAATGTACGTACTGCTCAATTACAACGCGGCTGATTGGCTCGATTTCTGGTTCAAAATCTCCACTACGATTTATGAAAACAGGGATGTGATCAGCAGTGGAAATCTACAGATTGACGGAAATCAGAAAAGTGATATTGGAGTTCAGGCTAGGGTGAGATTTTAAAATCAAATTAACCATAGAGCGACTTATCTTAAGTTGAAAAGAATTTCCTGATCTGACTCGGGGCTTTTTAAAAAACCAAAAGCGACACTCTGCTCCAACAAAGCAACTCTCTACTACAATAGATTTTAGCTGCATAAGATTTTAATAATCAATCATCTGTCATAGGGTATATCGGCATGAAATCGCCAAACCAAACTATGAATCACATCTCTTGCCACATATTGAACACCACTCCATCATTGTCAATAATAAGCTAAATAATGTATTTAATAATTTAGCCACTAACTTAATAATGACTTATTTATTAACTAAAAAGCGCTTCCATAATAAAATCTATTGCAAACCTGAAGATTTATAACATTATTTATTCAGTGCTAAAAAAATAAGAAGTTCTCAATCAGCCCTCCCTGTTATGGACCACTTCAACTATTTTAAGGATAAATCTTCCTGTGGCGTTGGCTTTATTGCCAGCAGGAATAATGAATATTCACACAAAAATTTGCAGAAAGCACTCCATGCGCTCAGTTGCGTGGAACATCGGGGGGCGTGCAACTCCGATTTTATCTCGAGTGATGGGGCCGGAATTATGGCAGACATTCCTTTTGGGCTATTTGGATATGAAAAGGGTGAGGTGGCTGTAGCAACTATCTTTGCTCCACACTATAGCCAGAGGAGAAGAAAAGCACTTAGAATATTTGAAGAAACCTTTCAGTTTTATGGGCTGGAGGTACTAGAATACAGAACCGTTCCGGTTAATGTATCTGTACTCGGAGACATTGCAAAAGAGTCGATGCCGTACATTTTACATGTCATTATTAAAAGGCCGACTCATTGCCGAACCGATAGTTCCTTCGATAAACTGCTCTTTACAGCTAAGCAAATGACCCGTACCAAGGAGAAAGAACAGGGAATTATTCGTGAGTTCTTTTTTACTTCACTCTCGGCTCGCACCATTGTGTATAAAGCGCTTACCAAAGCAAACTCTCTCAAGGATTTCTATCTCGATCTGCAAAATCCTGATTTCAAAACACGTTTTGCGCTCTTTCATCGCCGTTTTTCAACCAATACCAAAACTTCATGGGATAAAACTCAACCCTTCCGGATAATTGCCCATAATGGAGAGATAAACACCATTACGGGAAACCGGTCCTGGGCCATATCCAGGGAAAAATATCTTGGCGTCCCAAAGGATGAGCTGCTTACAAGGCAGCAGATCAGTGACTCCGGAAGCCTGAACGAAATGGTTGAAGCACTGACTTACCGCAGCAGTATTCCTTTTGTGGAAGACATTCTCGCTATTATGATTCCACCCGCAAAACAAGGAAACAGTTTTTATAAGTTCTGGAGCAGAGCAATGGAACCATGGGACGGACCCGCATTTATTTCATATTCAGATGGATCATCCATTGGCGGGCGTCTCGACAGAAATGGTTTTCGGCCTTGCCGCTGGATTATGACCGATGAACATCTCTATCTGAGTTCAGAAACCGGATCGTTCGAAATTGATCCCGCTACTGTAAAGAGAAAAGGCACACTTCAGGCCGGTAACGGAATAAAAATGGAACTCGAAAATGGAAAAATCCACTTCAGAGATCCAAGCTACTCGCGCGAAAATTACGATGCTGATTTTGAGCACCGTCTCGAACCTTTAAAACCGGGAATAATTACGGAAGCAGATAACAGCTCTGTAAATAAGCATTTGTTTAAATACACCCGTGAGGATATTGAAAACCTTTTGGTACCCATGATTACAGACGGTAAAGAACCGATCGGTTCGATGGGCGACACAGCGAGGCCTGCCCTGTTCTCTGATCAGCCCCGTTCCTTTTTTGACTATTTTTATCAAAACTTTGCCCAGGTAACGAATCCGCCGCTCGACTATATTCGTGAGAAGATGGTCACAGACTTAAGCATGTACCTCGGGAAACGTCCTAATATATTCTCACCCAAAGAGCTGATACCACAATTCCCAGGTTTTGAAATTGAATCACCGCTACTTTCATTGGGACAGATGAAAACGCTCAGGGGTATTAACGAATCACCATCCAGAATTTCGACGGCCGAATTTGAGATGACGTTTTCAAGAGATCATGGTGAAGTCGGTTTCAGATCTGCCATCCGAAATATAACCGACAGAGCGATAAAAGCGGTCAAAGACGGAGCCACGATCCTGATCATATCAGATCGAAACGCAACGTCCAAACAGCCACCCATACCGAGTCTATTAATGCTTCGATCTTTGGTGAATGCGCTGAATGAATCGGGATTGCGACTTAACGCATCTATTGTAGTTGATACGGCCGAAGTAAGAAATACACACCATTTTGCCGCACTTGTTGGGTTTGGTGCCACTGCCGTTTGTCCCTACAAAGCACTTGAATTTGCAAGGTTCGGAGATCACCGGAAAATTAAAAATCTTGATTCTGATATTCGTGAGGAGAACGTCATTAAAGCGTTTAATACCGGACTTCTAAAAATTATGTCGAAATCAGGAATTTCCGTTGCACGCAGCTATCAAACTTCAAAACTGTTTACCGCACTGGGGATTGGCAAAGAGCTAAAAGATCTGTTTTTCCCCGGTCTATATAGCCCGGTACAGGGTATTGATGTGAAAGAGGTGGTGCGGCAGATTACCACCCACTCCGAAATTGCGGAAGAGATGGCGGACGATGATAAACCGATTCACACTTTTCTTTTCAAAGAGCACAACAGAGGAACGAAAGGTGAAAAGCATTCGATGACCAATACCCAGTCGAAGATAGTTCACAAGCTGGTTCGTGATAAAAATCTTTCCCTGGATGATATCGAACTCTACAATGAATACTTAAAAGCCGGTGAAGACTCCGATCCTGTAAACATCAGAGATCTTTTCACATTCAATACAACCGATAATCCAATTGATCTGGACAAGGTAGAGCAAAGGAGTAAAATACTACAGCGATTTGGGTCCGGAGCCATGAGTTTTGGTGCTATCAGTGCTGAATCACAGCGGGATATTTTCCTCGCAATGAGAGAAATTGGTGGCCGGTCGAACAGCGGTGAAGGCGGCGAAAATCCATATTACTACACTCTAGGTATCACTGCATCTACAAAACAGGTAGCCAGCGGACGATTTGGTGTTACAGCCGAATACCTGATGGCCGGTAATGAGTTTCAGATCAAAATTGCCCAGGGTGCCAAGCCGGGTGAAGGCGGTCAGCTCATGGGAGTCAAAGTGAATGAAGATATTGCCTTTGCGCGTCACAGTGAGCCCGGTTTCGACCTAATTTCTCCTCCGCCTTTGCACGATATTTACAGTATTGAAGATCTCAAACAGCTGATATACGAGCTTAAACAGATTAAGCCATCCGCTAAGGTGAATGTCAAGTTGGTTTCCGGCGAAAACATCGGAACAATTGCTGTTGGGGTTGCCAAAGCCGGTGCCGATGTTATTCATATTTCGGGTGGTGACGGCGGAACAGGAGCCGCAACCCTCACTTCAATGAAACACGCCGGCTTACCGTGGGAAATCGGTTTGTTTGAAGTTCATAAAACTCTATGCAAACATGGCCTAAGAGAATTTGTAGAATTACGGACGGATGGCGGACTCCAATCCGGAGCCGATATAGTGTCTGCCACTATTTTGGGTGCTGAAGGATTTGACTTTGGTAAACTTCTGCTGATTGCGGAAGGCTGTGTAATGGCCCGGATTTGTGAAAAAAACACCTGCCCTACAGGTATAGCTACACATAATCCAAAATTCAAAGCTAAGTATAAAGGTAAAAAAGAGCATGTTGTGAAAATACTTGAGTACCTCGCAGAAGATGCAAGACGTCATCTGGCAACAATTGGCCTGGACTCTTTGGACCAACTCATTGGGCGAGTAGACCTGCTTGCGGTTAAAGAACATCATCAGGAATTGGTAGAGTCCAGAAATATTGATCTGGGGTATTTTTCTACAGACGCAGACGATAACCTTCATCAATACAACAATCAAAGCAACCCGTTTAACGAAGGAATAAGCAAGTTTAACGAACTCTTTTTTGAACGGTGTGCAGAGGTTGTTGAAAAAGAGAAAAAATTCAGATATAAAGGGACTATTCGTTCCACCGATAGAGCAGCACTTGCAACTCTTTCCGGAGCTATAGCAGCACGAGTTTCACGAAAGAGAATGGCAGAAATTGAAGAAAAAGGTGAAGCTGAATCAGACCACCACTTTAACGGCAAAATTGAACTGGAATTTTCAGGAAGTGCAGGTCAGGGTTTTGGTGTCTTTCTAAATGAAGGTCTGCATGTAAAACTGTGGGGCGAAGCGAACGACTCGGTCTGCAAGGCAATGTCGGGCGGAACGATGGTGATTAATCCTCCAAAAGAGACAACCTATAATCCGTCAGAAAATGCCATTATCGGGAACTGTGCAATTTACGGAGCTACAGGTGGAACACTGTACGTTCACGGGACTGCAGGCGACCGATTTGCAGTTCGAAACAGCGGGGCTGTGGCTGTTGTGGAAGGAACCGGAATGCACCCCTGTGAATATATGACGAACGGAACCGTGGTGATTCTCGGGTCCGTTTCCAACAATGTAGGCGCCGGAATGACAGGTGGAGTACTCTATTTGAGGCGCGACCAGCTTCACCAGATAAATGAAGAGTATGTAACTCCGCTTGAGCTCGATAAGGATTCCTCAAAACAACTTGAAAAGCTGATTACCGATTACTTTGCCAAAACGAATAGCGGAACAGCAAAAATGTATCTCGAAAACTGGAATGAACAAAAAGACCAGTTTGTAAAGCTAAAGCCTAATGGTGTAATTGCAAATAACGAAGCCATTTTGGAAAATGAGGATGGTAAACAGGCTGCATTGAAAAGAGTAAAACTATAAAAAAGGCCTCTTCAACAATTATCAAAGAGGCCTAATATTTTTTTGAGCTCAGTTATAAAATGAGCTTTGATTTATTTATCCGTCAATGCAGCAACGCCGGGCAGTTCTTTTCCTTCCAGGTATTCAAGGCTTGCACCCCCTCCCGTTGAAACGTGAGAAACCTGATCCGCCAGTCCGGCTTTTTTAATGGCAGATGCGGAGTCGCCGCCACCAATAATGGTTGTCGCTCCGGTTTTTGTTGCGTCTGCCAGAGCCTGCGCTACGGTAAACGTACCTTCAGCAAAGTTCTCCATTTCAAAAACTCCCATCGGGCCGTTCCAAACTACCGTTTGAGCCGCTTTGATTTTATTACCAAAAGCCAGGCATGCCTGAGGGCCAATATCCAGCGCCATCCAGCCGGACTCAATTTCGTCTGAATCGACAACCTTATGCTCGGCATCATTTTTAAATTCTTTGGCAACCACTGAATCCACAGGCAGCATGAAATTTACCCCGGCTTCCTCAGCCTTCTTCATCAGTTCGCCGGCGAGCTCTACTTTATCCTCTTCAACCAGTGAATTTCCAACTTCCCAGCCCTTCGCTTTGAAGAAAGTATAGGTCATACCGCCACCGATAATAATGGAATCCACTTTTGTGAGCAGATTTTCAATTACACCAATCTTGTCAGATACTTTCGCACCGCCCAGAATTGCTACAAATGGTCGCCTCGGATTGTTTACACTCTCTTCGAGATATTGGATCTCTTTCTCAAGTAGAAAACCGGATACTGCCGGCTGCAGAAATTCGGTAACGCCTGCCACAGAAGCGTGAGCGCGGTGGCTGCTGCCAAATGCGTCATTTACGAAAAGATCTGCGTGCTTTGCCAGTTTCTTTGCAAACTCAGGATCATTCTTCTTCTCCTCAGCATGAAAGCGCACATTTTCAAGAAGGACAATCTCTCCCTCCCCGGCTGCTTCAATAACCGCATCGGCCTCTTCGCCCACACAGTCAACAGCAAAGTGAACCGGTACATCCACTAAATTCTGAAGGTGATCCGCTACCGGTTTCAGGCTGAATTCCGGATCGGGTTCTCCGGCGGGCCGGCCAAGGTGGCTGGTCAGAATCAGCTTTGCACCCGCATCCGTTACATAGTTTATGGATTCCAGGGCCTGCACGATCCGGTTGTCATCCGTAATTTTATCTCCGTCGATGGGCACATTAAAGTCCACTCTCATCAGAACAGTTTTACCTTTCAGTTCTACATCTTTTAAAGTCAGTTTAGCCATTTTATTTGTGTATGAGTTTTAAATTGAACCAGAAAACTATTTTCTTAAACCATTGATTTTTTTGCGTCAATCTTGATGAAGATAATGTTATAAAGATCACTACTTGAAAGAGTTCGAAAATGTTTAATCTTTCATTTTAATCAACGATCTACATTTTAAAATACAGGGAATCCAAGTTTAATCGAAACCGGATAAGATGAAATTTTTCACCATTATAACAGCACTCACTCTCGCTCCACTCTTATCCCTTCAGGCACAGTCACATTCAGGATTCAGCCTGGGATTATCGAGTAACTATTCACCCGAGCTTCAGTTTTATGACGACAGTTTTTCAAATAGCAGGTCGTTCAATTTACACGCATCATACTTTGACAAGGATTACACCCGGATGGAATACAGTTTCCTCTACAGCCGCGGTTACGATGCTGCCGTCTCTTATGTGATTGGACTCTCAGCCGCTGCGGTATTTCAGATTACCGATGATCTTCGTTTAAAACCGGGTGTGGGTATTCAGGAGTTTAAAATGGCGGATCGATCCTGCCGAACCACCTGGCGATCCATCCTCGACACAATCTTTGATGTAGACAATAAATGCTCCGATGATACCCACGCATCGTTCATCGGGTTCATTTCCCTGGAATATCAACTGGCAGATCCCTTTTCACTCTTTTTACAAACAACCTATAGAGCCGTTCTGAGCAGTGTCAGGAAGGAATCAAGCGTTGAGACAGTAGGCCCGAACGGAGAAACGTCTGAAAGGACATACTACACGACCGATCGATCCTTATATAACAGCGGATTAAGCGCCGGTCTCGGGTTTCGAATCTACTTCAACTAAATCGGGGTTTATAAATCAAGGTAGTTCAGCAGGTCTTCGAAATCTTCAAATTCAAAATCTGCAGATACATCCGTATTTCCATTTCTACTCTCTTCCTTGTCAATTAGTGCCGTAAACCAGGCGGTTTGCCAGCCGGCATTTTTTCCGCCTACAATATCGGATGAGAAAGAGTCTCCAACATACAGTATCTCCTCTCGGGGCACGCCCGCCTTTTCCGTAGCCACATCAAACACGAGCGGATGCGGTTTCAGTTTTCCGATCTCTTCTGTAATCAACAGTGGGCTACAGTAGTCACTCAGTTTCAGTTTTTCAAACTTCAGCTCCTGCGTCTCTTTAAACCCGTTGGTAATAATTCCGGATTTGATAGAAGAACTCACCAATTCAAGAACCGATTGTGCACCGTCCACCCATGTCCAGAATTCACGGTAGCTGTACATATAGTACTCACCAATTTCATCACTTCGATCAGTGTCCAGACTTAACTCACTCATCGTTTCTTTAAATCGTGATGAGTGAAGAGCATGCCTGTCGATTTCGTCACGCTGATACATCTCCCACAGGTTGTGATTCACAATTTTGTATTTATCATGCCATTCATCCAGAGATACTTCCCGCAGCTCTTCGAATTGACGATAGGTTTTTTGATGGGCGTTTTTCTCCGCAGAAATGTGATCAAGCAGGGTGTTGTCGAGATCGAAATAGACAAATTTTGGCTTCATAAAAAATGATAATAATAAAATGATCTGCTTTTATATCTTAATTCCGGTTAAAGGTACGGCCTTTTTAAACAAAGTGAAGATCTGAAGAAATCATGTGAATCTATCCCGATTCTCTTTCGTATATTCGGCAAAGGGGAAAACAACTAAACCAAACTCTTGAGAAAAATGAATATTAAAACATGGATTGGCGTTGGAATTATAGCGTTCATCGTCATATTTGCTGTAAGCCTCAATAACTCATTAATAACCAAGGAAGAGGGAGTCAATCAAGCCTGGGCACAGGTGGAAAATCAATATCAGCGGCGTGCGGATTTAATACCGAACCTGGTTAGCACGGTAAGAGGAGCAGCAAACTTTGAACAGGAAACCATCACAGAAGTCATTGAAGCGCGAAGCCGTGCAACGTCGATCAATCTGGAAGCCGGTGATTTGGACGATCCGCAAGCCCTCCAGCAGTTTGACCAAGCCCAGCAGCAGCTAAGCGGAGCACTCTCCCGGCTTTTGGTTACCGTAGAGCGCTATCCTGAATTGACAGCCACTCAAAATTTCCGTGATCTTCAAACCCAGCTCGAAGGAACTGAAAACCGGATCTCCACGGAGCGTATGCGATTCAACCGGGCGGCTCAGGAGTACAACACATCTATCCGTCGATTTCCTGCAAGTGCGATTGCCGGTATATTCGGTCATCAGCCCAAGGCCTATTTTGAAGCCGTTGAAGGTGCCGAACAAGCTCCCGATGTATCCTTTGATTAACCCTGTTTAAAATATGCCTGCAAGAGAATTTCTATCTCAGAAAGACGAAGAAAAAATTGTCTCCGCCATTGAAAAAGCGGAGCGAAATACAACCGGAGAAATCCGCGTGCACCTGGAGTTTAAGTGCAAAGGTGATCCGCTGGACCGTGCCAAAGAGCTTTTTTCACAATTGGAGATGCATCAAACGGAAGCACGAAACGGTGTGATTCTGTACATCGCCAGCAAAGACAAAAAAGTAGCCATTTATGGAGATGAGGGAATCAGCTCCAAAGTGGACGATGATTTCTGGCAGGATGAAATAGACCGGCTGATTAAGGAGTTCAAACAGGGCAATTTTGAGGAAGGTATCGAAATGATTGTGGGAGATATCGGTAATAAACTCAAAACATTTTTCCCGAGTGACGGTAAGGACCCGAATGAACTGGGTAATGAAATTAGTTTTGAAGATAACAGAGATGACAAAAACGATGATTAACCGATTTATCTTAGTTAAGATTTCAGCACTTTTTTTAATCCTGTTTCTATCAGTTGGCATGACGGAGCTGAGTGCTCAGAATTTTCCAAGTTCTCCAACGGGGCATGTGAACGATTACGCAGATGTACTGAACTCCGGCCAGGAACGACAACTGGAAAGTAAATTACGAGCCTACCGCGACAGCACATCCAATGTAATTGCCATTGCAATTTTAGAAAATCTCCAGGGGGTTTCGCGAGAGGAAGCGGCCAACACTATTTTTAACAACTGGAGAATGTGGGAAGGTGAACGGCAGAATGGAGTTCTGATTCTGGTTGCAATTGATGATCGCGAGATGCAGATCGAAGTGGGCTACGGACTGGAAGGTGCTGTAACAGACTTGATGGCCGGACGCATCGTCAGCGATATTCTTCGACCGAATTTCCGGAATAACGATTACTACACAGGACTGGATGAAGCCAGCTCGACTATCATGCGCCTGGCTGCAGGTGAGTATGATGCTGTGGAAAGAATGCAAAATGAAAACTCACCCGGCGTCGACATTGTGGCACTGATTATCATTCTGCTGGTAATTTATACTATTGTCCGAGTGGTTGGAGGACCTCCTTATAAAGGTATGCGTCGCAGAAAACGACACACTCTCGGATCCGGCGGAGTTGTAGTATGGGGTGGCGGTTTCGGAGGCGGTGGCCGATCATCCGGCGGATTTGGCGGTGGAGGCGGATTCGGTGGCTTCAGCGGAGGCGGAGGTTTCGGCTCTGGTGGAGGTGGCGCCGGCGGAGGGTGGTGATTTAAACGAACAAATAATCATCGTTAATTTCCTATGAAAACTCTTTTTTTAAATTTTAGAAAAGGAGTCGGAAAATTGGTTCAGATCAAAGTGTTTGAAGCCAACGGGCCAACATTACATCATGAACCAGAAATTTCTCTCCCTCTTTAATGATAATCTCTTTCTTTTGCAGAGCTTTTAAAGCGACCTGAACGCTGCTTGACGCTCCCAATTCGTACTTCTGAATAAAATCCTTTCCCAATGGATTTTCCAATGGCTCTTCTTTCGCGATTGATTTCAAAACCCTCCATTGAACTTTTGTTAGCATTTTCTGAAAGCTGGCAAACATGGGCTTATCCTGATCAATAAGTTTAACAAAAACATTTTGGAGGTTCTCAACAGTGGCTTCTTCGTAATAGTCAAAAAGGTAGTTGCATACTCTCTGAACCGTATAGGTTTGTCCCCTTGCCCATTCGTAAAGTTCAGAAATCGTTGCTGAATCGATTGTCTTTTCACTCTCTGAAAAGTGCTTGATTATGAACCCCTCGTAATCTTCTTTCGATATCGGCTCAAGCGGCAAAAGTTGTGAACTATTGTAGAACGGCCTGTTTTTTTCCGAAAACATTGATGTCATCAGTGATCTGTGGCTTCCACTATAGATAAACCTGATGCCCGGAAACTCCTGCATCCAATTCCTGAAAACCACTTCTGCATTCACATTTTCGTATGAAATCACCTGCTGAAATTCATCCAATGCAACAACTACTCTCTTTTTTCGGTTTGATAAAAAATCACCCAACGCGTCAAAGGATAGTTTCTCAGATTTAGGTCTTTGAAGACCAAAAAATATCTCAGGCACACCCGAAGTTTCATTGAAGTGTAAAGAAACACCCACCTTTGAGAGAAGTCGCTGGATAGCAGACGTAATTCCCGCTGAAGTTTTTCCAAAACGATTAAATACAGCCTTGGTGATTACTTCCGTTGCCTCCTGTATCGACTGCGTTACCATTAGGTCTGCATACACACATTCATACTCACCTGAATCTTCTAAATCATTGAATAGCTGTTTGATAATGGCTGTTTTACCCAACCTCCTCCAGGCATATAAAACAACATTTCTATCACTTTTTATATGACGGGTCAACTCATTTAACTCCTCATTTCGGTTGCAAAACCACTTCCTTCCGTAGTATCCACTTAAGACGAATGGATTTTCAGGCTCTTTCCCCATAATCATTTCAAGATCTATATGACAATACGCGCATAATGTGTTTTACGTTACGTAAATTACGTTATGTAATATACGTAAAACATTTATTGAATTTTAAACTTTATTTCTTTTTCTCTCCTGCATGTACTTTTTAAATCAAGAAATTGAATAAGTCACATTTTTCAGGTGTGATGGGACTTGCACCTAATACCGACGAGATGCTCTCGACGATTCCCCCAAGATACAATGGCGGAAATATGGATGATCCACATATGGTTGAGGGAACCACTATCTACTTCCCGGTTTTTGTTGAAGGCGCTCTCTTTTCTATCGGCGATACTCACGCAGCCCAGGGAATGGGTGAAGTGTGCGGTACAGCCATCGAAGCTCCGTTGCGAATCGTCTACAAGTTCGAGGTCTTGAAGGGAGGACGCTCAATTCCAGAACCGAAGTATGAATCAGATGATTACTACGCCGTCACCGCTTTTGTTGAAACGCTTGATGAGGCGGCCGAAAAAGCTACCCGTTACATGAGTGACGACCTTAAAGCGGAACACGGCATGGATCGATATGATGCGTACGCACTGGCTTCTCTGGCCGGCGACCTGAAATTAGCCGAAGTGGTGGATGTTCCGCACATGCCGAAGGAAGTGATTGGGATGGAGTGATAATTTATCAAGACCTTTTCTAAACCTGTCAGGTTTTTACTCAACCCAACGCCTGTTCCAGATCAGCAATAATATCATCAGCTGATTCAATCCCGACAGACAACCTCACCAATCCATCGGTAATCCCAGCCTCTTCTCGAATCTTTGGATCCACAACGGAGTGTGTCATCGATGCCGGATGCTGAATTAGGGAGTCCACAGTACCGAGACTGACGGCAAGTGTGCAGAGTTTTACATGATTCATTAACTGAACACCTGCATCCAATCCTCCTTTCAGTTCAAAAGCGATCATCCCGCCATGTCCATTAATCATCAGCTTGTCAATAATCTCCCGGTCTGGATGATTCTTCAACCCGGCATGCCAAATCTGGTTAACCGCCGGATGTCCGTTCAGAAAATCAGCTACTTTTTGACCATTCGAATTGTGCTGCTTCATTCTCAGAGGAAACGTTTTTAAGCCCATCAGCGTAAGCCAGGCATCGAAAGGTCCTGAAATTCCGCCAAAATTCTTCCTGTATACATGCATTTCCGTATCCGCAAAAAAACCTTCTTTCGCCACGAGTGCTCCTCCAACAACGGTACCATGACCATTCAGGTATTTCGTGGTAGAGTGAGCGATCAGATCCACACCCCAGTTCAGAGGACGGATGTGGTATGGAGTCGCAAATGTATTATCCACCATCACCAATGCTCCGTTTTGATGAGCAATCTGTGTGATCACCTCCAGATCACACACCCTCATGGTAGGATTGGCTATACTCTCCAAATAAACCAGCGCGATATCATCATGCTCTTTAAATGCGTCCATCACCTGATCCAGATTATTCGGATCCACATTGGTCACATTAATGTTGAATCGGCCGGCTTCTTCCTGAAGGAATTGGGATGTGCACCCATAGAGTGCTTCCTGAGCCAGGATTCTCTTTCCGGCGGCAAGCGCCATCAATCCAGTGCTAATGGCAGCCATCCCCGAGCCGAACATCATCCCTTCTGTCTTTTCATCCAGATCAATTCCCTCCAGTTGAGCAATAATCTTTTCAGCCTTTTCAACCGTGGGATTTCCAAGCCTGGAGTAACTGTGGGTAGCTCCTCCCTGCTCATGCGCAAAAAAGCGCTTCCCGGCTTCCACATCCTTAAAGGCAAATGTGGATGTTTGATAAAGCGGCATTGCGTGTGAACCGTAGGGATCTTTATCCGGATGGTCTGCCTGCGCACAAATCGTTTCCATTGTTACATTTTGCTTAGTCAATGTCTCCATTTTCCGTCACCGTAATTTTTGATTGCTCCTTAACAACCGACAGCACAATGCCGGTATAAATTCTCTCCACTCCGGGAATCTGTGTCAGTTTTGTCCGGAGAAAATGCTCATACTCATTTGTGTCCTTCACCACCACATGAAGAAGATAGTCGTACTCACCGGTGGTATTGTAGCAGGCCAGAATCTCCGGTACACCATGGATGTGTTTTGAAAACTCTTCCATCTTGCCAAGCTGATGTACAGACAGCTTAATATTGCAAAACACTGTCAGACCTTTGTCAATGGACGGCCTGTCTATCCACGCGGTGTATCCTTTGATCACCCCTTCTCTCTCTAATCGTTTAACACGCTCCAGGGTTGGGGTGGTAGTCAGGCCGATTCGTTTTGCCAATTCATTATTTGGCATCCGCCCATTTTCCTGAAGGAGGTCTATAATCTGCCTGTCAATATCATCCAGTTTTACGGGCATATGTAGAATTTTATTCTTTTTTATATCTCAATTTAAAGAATATAATTCTGACTTAAAAAGGATAGGCAGGTATTAAATCTTAATTTAACAAATAGAGGCTTTGCTAAACCTCTTATGTCATCCTGCGTGTCTCGATATGTTCGGGAAATGTTGAAAGACCCCTTATTAAAGAGTGTATAGTTGTATTGAGATTCTTCGCGGGCCTGTTCTCCGAAACCTCGGTGCAGGCGGGCTCAGAATGACTATAATAAAATGACTATAATAACTAGTGTGGTCAAGCTCTCAAAAATCCGTCATAACCAAAAGAGGGCTGGAAGAGATTTTTTACCTGAAATGGAATGCCAATTTAAAGCTCAGGACGAAGTTTTTTGAATTGAGATGATTAGTATCGGTCAAAGGTCAAAATCATCATCGTCAAATTCTCCCATTCCGCCCAGCATACTGCCCAGCATGTCTGAGTAGGATCTTTCTGACTCGAGATCTTCCTTGCCTAGTTTTGAGAATTGGTGCAGTGCCTCAATTACCAGGTCCATGGTTGAATAGATATGATTTCCCGAGATGGTACTTTTCGATTCGACGAGCTCCTTCAGACCGTCAACCTGATCCAATGCTTTCCGATACTCTTTTTCACTCATCAAGTCAGGGATGTCCAGAGTCTCGCCGTCGGCAAACCAATCCAACACTTTTTGAGATTCACTTTTCTTTTCGTCAACCTGTTTTTTGGAGGGATCTTCAAAATAATCCAGAAAAGCTCTTCGAATCGCTTTACCGAGCAGATGCTTGGCTACATTAACAGCTCCTTCCTGCTCACCCTCATACACGAGTTCCAGCTTTCCGGTTAGCGCCGGCACCATGTAAAACAGATCTGTAACCCTGAGTATCGCTTTTGTTTCCCCGTTCGATATGGCCCGCCGCTCAGCAGCTGAGATGACCTGTTCCATTGCGGTTATCGTCATTCGTGTGGAAACACCACTTTTCTGGTCGATGTATTCACTCTCCCGTGCTTCGAAGGCAACATACTCGAGTACCTTTCGATACAGATCGGGAATTTCCACTTTCACCTCACCATTTCGTTCACTCCAGGCTTCCTGACTGGTAATTTTTGAAGCCACATCAAGCTCCCTCGGGTAATGAGTAATGATTTGTGAATCGATACGGTCTTTCAGCGGAGTGATTATATTTCCACGATTAGTATAGTCCTCCGGGTTTGCAGAAAAAGCGAGTGACACATCCAGCGGAATCCGGATATTAAATCCCCGGATCTGAATATCTCTCTCCTGCATGATATTTAATAGTGCAACCTGAATCCTGGGCTGCAGATCAGGTAGTTCATTGATTACAAAAATTCCGCGATTGGTTCTCGGAATCAGCCCAAAATTGATCACCTCTTCATCGGCCAGTGTCAGCTTTTTGGATGCTGCTTTTATCGGGTCCAGATCTCCAATTAGATCGGCAACGGTGGTATCCGGTGTCGCAAGTTTTTCTCCATATCGCTGTTCACGTTCAAGCCAGGCGATAGGCGTGTCATCTCCATGTTTTTCCACCATCTTCTTCCCATATTTCGAAATCGGGTTTAGTGGATCATCATTTACTTCCGAACCTTCGATGATCGGCACCTTCTCATCCAGAAAATTTACCAAAAGGCGCAAGATTCGTGTCTTTGCCTGGCCTCTCAATCCCAGTAAAATAATGTCGTGACGAGCCAGAATTGCATTTTGAAGCTGTGGCAAAACGGTTTTTTCATACCCTAAAATTCCCGAAAAAAGCTCCTCTCCACTCTTCATCTTCCGGATCATATTCTTTCTGAGTTCATCCTTCACAGACAAGGAAGAGTAGCCGCTTTTCTTTAGTTCGCCGAGTGTTTTCATAGTTGGGATGAGTCGAAAAATTTAAAAATTCTGTTATGATGTGTCAGCTTCAGTGGCATAACTCAATCCATACCGAAAGCATTTCAAGTGCACTTAAATTTTTTCGGCAATCCGGGTAATGGCTCTCGATTTAACGTGTGTCTCATCCCACTCCTCTTCGGGGTCAGAATCTCCCGTAATTGCTCCACCTACCGGGTAGATCAATTTCTTACCTTGAATGATCGCTGAGCGGATTACCACATTAAAATCAAAGTCACCATCCGGAGTTATATAACCGATAGCACCCGAATAGATCCCCCTCCTGTAGCTTTCCAATTCTTCGATTGCTTTCATCACCTCAATTTTCGGAGCTCCGGTCATCGATCCCATCGGAAAACAGGCTTTAATAACATCAACAGGAGAAAGTCCGGGCAACGCTTTTGCCTCTACGGTAGATATGAGCTGATGAACCGTTCCGAACGTCTGTACATCAAAGAGTTTCGAAACCTTTACGGATCCCGTCTCTGCAATTAATGAAAGGTCGTGGCGCACAAGATCCACAATCATCAGGTTTTCAGCTTTATTTTTTTCATTCAGCAAATTCTCTTTTTGCCGTTGATTCTCCTCAAGATTTTCAGAAGTCGGCGAGGTTCCTTTTATCGGCTCACTCACTACCCGCTGTCCGCTTTTCTTCAAAAAGCGTTCCGGAGATGCACAGCAAATCTGAAATGAGTCAGTCTTTATATACCCTCCAAACGGAACCGGATTGATCTCCCTCATTTTTTTATAAATGGCCAGAGGATCCCCTTCAACTTTTGCCTCGATCGGGTATGAGTAGTTGAGCTCATAAAAATCTCCCTCCTTAATACGTCTCTGAATTTCTTCAACATTCTTGATGTAGTGGGACTTCTCTTCCAGCTCCCTGATGTCTCTAACAGCTCCGCTCGAATTGGCAACCACGTGATTCATGATAACTTCCGGATCTGCTTTTCCGGCTCGAACCATCATCATACCACCGTGTACCTCGATAATAATTTCCGGCTCCATAAAATAGAAGTCGGGGACATCAATCAGCGATGGGTTTGCCGAGGCTAGCGTCTCGAGATAATTTTTTAAGTCGTACCCCAGGTACCCAAAAATAGGTGAGCTGCTTTTTTCCTGAAAGGATTGAATTGTGCCCCAGGGTTCATCAGTAAAAACCTCTGTCTTACCATTCTCGGTGTAAGAAATCTCATTTCTAATACCGGATATTTCTCTGTGGGGATTTATTGCTACAAAGCTCTTTTCAGATGACGGGTGACTCTCCATCTGGGATTCAAGCAGAATATAGCTGCAGCCACTGTAATAGCTCGTTATTTTGTCGATGATATGTCGGGTTTCAAATTTCATTCTGCAAGTATAATAGATTTCCTCCACATTTGAATACCGGTTTCAATCCTCTCGATTCCTGATTACCTTATCAATCAACTTATTGACTAATTGCATCTATGTACAAATTTCTGATCCGGCCCATATTATTCAGGCTAACTGCTGATTCTGCCCATGAAATTACTGTAAAAATGATGTCATCATACAGTAAACGTGCACTTTTTCTTCATACCGCCGGGGCTATCTACAACTACTCTAACCCGATGCTTAGCCAGAATATTTGGGGGCTGAATTTCAAAAACCCCGTAGGTCTTGCTGCCGGCCTGGATAAAAACTGCACCATGGCTCCATTGATGGAAAAATTCGGATTCGGTTTTGTAGAGGTAGGAAGCGTTACAGCCCACCCATCAACCGGCAACCCAAAGCCAAGAAGTTTTCGATTACCTGCCGATCAATCCCTGATCAATCGATTGGGGCTAAACAATGACGGTGCTCAGACAATATCCAAAAGACTCAAAAAGCTGAATCTTGATATTCCTGTAGGGGTTAATATTGCCAAAACCCACAATCCTGAAATTTACGGGGAAAAGGCACTGGATGATTACCGTACCAGTTTCAATCTCGTTAAAGAGTTTGCTGATTACGTAACGCTGAACATCAGCTGCCCGAATACAGCTGAAGGCAAGACTTTTGAAGATCCTGAGGTTTTAAATTCACTGCTGCAGCATCTTGAACTCAATAAAGATTCGAGTCTCCCCCCGGTGCTGGTCAAATTCTCCGTGGACCTGACAGATCAGCAGCTATCAGAATTGATTGACGTATGTGAAGATCATGCCATCAGTGGTTATGTTGCAACCAACACCTCTTCAAAACGAAACAATCTAAAAACACCTGCCGACTACATAGAATCAATTGGAAAAGGTGGATTGAGCGGGCGTGCCATCAGAAATGAAAGCACGGAGATTATTCGCAAGATCTATAAACAGACTAAGGGAGAGAAAACAATCATTGGAGTGGGGGGAATCAGTTCGGGCAGAGATGCGATTGAGAAGATTAAAGCCGGGGCAGACCTCCTTCAAATATATACTGCTATGGTTTTTGAAGGGCCATCTATTGTTAAAGAGATCAATCGGGAAATTACCGACTATCTTAAGATGAATAATTTGGATCATGTCTACCAGATCCGAAAATCTACCGAAAAAACAGTTACTGCCTGACAGGGAAAAGTATTCTGCATCGTATGGAGTGATCTCCGTCAATCGGCTCAAACGAAAGCTCCCGAATGGCTTCGTTCATCTGAGATTCGACCGACTCCGGAATGTCAGAATCCAGCAAAGAGAAATCCTCTATACTTCCATCGGGGCGAACTGCAAATCGGTACCCAATTTCCTGTGGAAGTTCAGACCTCTGCTCTTCACTCCAGCCTAATTCATCAATCACCCTTGCTGCACCGCCCGGAAGATCCAGATAAGCATTCGCTTCACTGCAAAATGGTAGTTCTCCGGCAGGATCGGACGGATAAAGTTCCTCAGGGAATCGCTCCATGGCAACTCCCTGCCCTTCATCCTGTTTCATCCCATCAAGTTCTGATTTGAGACTTTCAGCCAGACGCGCATGGCGGCTTCCGGGAGCAATTTCTGATATCTGCTCCAGAAGTGTACGGGCTGACTCGAAATATTCGTGATCGGGGTCATCAGAAGCGGTGCTGTCCGATTTTGCAGCTTTGATATAATTTTCTGCTGATTCATACAGGAAAATCACTTTTTGATCCTGATTATCTGTCTCTTCAGACAGCTTCCTCAAGGCCTTAGCTTTTTCTGCATATGATGTATCCGAATACTGCTCTTGCATAAGATAATATTGGTCCAACGTGGAATCTGAAGCCCCGATTTGTCTGAAATTCCCTTGATCGAGGCCCAATCTTGCCTCAAGTCGCTCTGCAAATATACTGCTTGGGTAATTCTCAAACAGCAGGTTGCTATATCTTTCAGCTTCCCGACGGTTTCCATATTCCAACTCAAGCTCTGCCATTGAATAGATAGCCCTGGCTTTCAGATCGTCACTCTGCGAAGATTCAATCACTTCGTCAAAATAGATACGGGCACTATCGGGCATGTTCAATGAAAGAAAGAAGAGATTTCCCAGCCTGTATTTTAGCTGTTTCTGATTCCTCAATGCTTGCTGACGCTGCGGTTCTTCAAAAGGGATTTCAGACAGATCCACACCGGGTACATTTTCTGAACCATTCTCTGAAACGAATCGATTACCGGCCGGCGGCTGCTCACCTACTTCTTCACCTCTCTCGTCTTCAATAACTGATACTAAAATTGATCCCTGTCTTCTCCAGTTATCGACCAGAGGCCTGTCTCCCCATATTGCTCTGAACCTCATGCTTGCCTGCTCTAATCTTGCGGGATCATTAATATTTAAAAATCCAAATTCCACCGACTCAACTGCGTCTTCGGGATCGGTAATGTCACTTTCGTTTATAACCAACTGAGCTTCTCTTTCATCCGATTCAGCCTCCATTTCTTCCCGGATATCCAACAATACCGAATCCAGTTCAGCAGGTGTCATTTCGGCCAGGGTCAGCAAGCTGTCTATGTGAGAAATATCCTGCTTAATGGAAGCATACTCACCGAATGCCCGGGCAATTTCATCCACTTTTTCCGGTTCTTCGGAATCCGGCAGGTTAGCCCGAAATGAATTAGCAGAATCATAATAGGCTGCTGCCATCTGAAAATTATTCAGCTGGTTACGATATATCTCCGCCAACCCGTAATACACCTGGCCTTTCACCCGGTTTGACGGCGGGTCGAAGCGATCGCTCAGCACTTCATTATAGCGGGAAATTGCAGCCTGCGAATCATTCATTTCATGATACGTTTTCGCAATTTCAAATCTGAGCTCTGAATGAAATTCGAGAAACTTGTCATCTCGCTCCAGTGTACGATATTGACTTAATGCTGCATCAAAATCGCCGGTTTCCCGGTACATTTCCGCCAATTTTCGCCTGGAATTAAACTCAATACCATACTCGGTCAATATTTCCGAGGACAAACGATAGGCAGCTAATGCCTGAAATTCGTTACCAAGTCGCTCCTGAACCTGGCCATGCAAAAAGTAAGCCCTGGCCTGAAGCTGATTGCGTTCCAGTTCACCGGCTGATGCGTGTAATGCGGCTGAAGCCGCATCCCAATCTTCATCACCTACGTAGAGCTGGGCCAGCACGGCCTGTACCTGAGCAAGTTTGTCTGAATCCCAATCTTCTACATAGTCTATTTCCTGATTCAGAACCCGAATACCTTCACCATAGAGTTCCATCTCGAGGTAGGTGCGACCCTGCCAAATAATGGCATCCTGAAGTTCTCTCCCGCCTGAAAACTGGGCAAGCTCCTGAAATTTCTCTAATGCCGAAAAGTACTCCTGTCTGTAAAAATAGGACTGGCCAATCAATGATAGAGCAGGTGATACATAGGATGATTCTGAATGATCACGAAGGATGGATGCCCCTTTTTCGATGGCACGCTCAAACTCTTCGTGGCCTGCATCCGTTGGAGAAGTGTGGATGCGAATAGGCCTGGAAATATCAAGATCCGGCTGTTGCCGGTTGTTCAGCTCAAGCCCCTCATTGAATACCTGTTTAGCATTGTAAAAGGTATTGTAATACGCCGTAAAATCGTTCCAACCTTGTTTTACCGGAGAAAAGCAGCCGGCCAGCAGAAATGGAAACAGTACGATATATAGATGCCTTTTCACAATATCCGTAACGTTTCCATTGATCTTAGCGTATTATTCAGAGTCGATAGTGCTAACTTTGATCATATTCGTGCGGCCTCGTTTCGCAACCGGCATTCCGGTGGCAATGATCACACGATCACCACTATTTACAAACCCGTTATTCTTCAGGTAATCTTCCATTAGTTTCACACTTATATCCGTATCAAATATTTCATTGAGTCGTACCGATTGTACACCCCAAACCAGATTAAGCTGCCGGCGAACAATCAGGCTTTCAGTAAAAGCCACAATTGGAACCCGCGGGCGAAACTTTGAAATTCTCCTTGCAGTACTGCCTGAATGTGTAATTGTACTGATCGCTTTAGCCTCGATATTATCAGCTATCATCACGCAAGAGTAGGCCAGTGACTCAATAATCTGTTTCTCTTTCCAATCCGGTTTTCGGTAGCGCAGGCTGTAATATAATCCTTCTGCACTTCCTTCAACCGACTTTATAATTTTATCCATCGTCCGAACGGCCTCCACCGGGTATTTACCGGCGGCTGTCTCACCCGATAGCATTACGGCGTCTGTACCATCCAGAACAGCATTCGCCACGTCTGAGCTTTCAGCCCGTGTTGCTCTTGGATTGTTGATCATGGAGTCAAGCATTTGAGTGGCTGTAATTACCGGTTTTCCGGCTACACGACATTTCTCAATAATTTTTTTCTGAACCAACGGTACCTGCTCACTTGGTATCTCAATGCCCAAATCGCCCCTGGCAACCATAATGCCGTCCGTCTCTTCGATAATATCATCGATCACTTCTACTGCTTCCGGTTTCTCAATTTTGGCAATAATGGCGGCATTGCTGCCAGCAGCCCTAATTCTTGAAATAACATCCTGAATATCGCGTGCGGAACGCACAAATGACATTGCCACATAATCCACACCCACCTTCAAACCGAACTCCAAATCTTCGATGTCTTTTTGAGTAAGAGAGGACATGGAAATATCCACGTCCGGCAAGTTGACTCCTTTTCTGGATTTCAACACCCCGCCAACCACAACTTTGGCAACGATATCGTCCTGATTCTTCTTAACGATTTTGAGTTCCAGGAGTCCGTCATCAATTAAAATCTGATTTCCAACCTGAGAGTCTTCAGCTAAATGAGGATAATCAATAGGCACCAGGTCGGGGGTTCCAATCACATCGTCGGAGGTAAGTTTTACCAATGCTCCGGTCTCAATAATCTGGGCATCGTCCTTCATTTGACCAACACGGATTTTCGGCCCCTGAAGATCCATTAATACAGGAATGGCGTAGCCTGTTTTTTCTGCAACCTCACGCACATAGCCAATTGTTCTTTTATGACCTTCATGAGTTCCGTGAGAAAAATTTATTCGCACAACATTCATCCCGGCTCGGTAGAGTCTTTCTATATCTTCCTTGGTATTACTGCTGGGACCTAACGTGCATACAATCTTTGTTCTGCGAGCACCGCTTAGCATAAATATGTGGTTGTTTTAGAATGATATTTTATATAGATACTATCTGAGGACTAAATGTAAGCAATTATCAGTCCATTTTGTTGTTATTAGTGTGAAAGAATAGAACGATCAGATCATTCCCTTCGTTGAGTTGAAAATTATGACTATGCATACGCTTACTATTAAGATATTTATCTCAATCTCCCTTTTGCTCACTCTTATTGTCAGCGGTTGTGTTCGCTCCACCAATCCGGATGTAGAGCGCGGATCACTCTTTCAATATCAGGAAGGTTATCCTGAAATCAGAACTACGTCCATTGGATATCTGAGCGAGCAGGACGAACCTCTCATCAACATCACCACAGACATTGTCCTTAACAGCTTAATCTACTCAACAAAAGACGAGAAACGAACCGCAGAAGTTGTTCTGGAAATACGAATCCAACAAGTGGATGGAGATTTTACCAAAACTGTTCAAAGGGATTTCCAGATCGAATCAGAGTTTGAAGGAAGTTTTATCAGCCAGGAAGTGTTTACCAATGATGAGACGATCGATGTGGAACCCGGAACCTTTGAGGTTGAAATTACAGTGCTTGACAACTCATCGGGCCGTGCAACGACCCGGACCAGTACAGCTACCATCCCAAATCCGGAAGATCCACAAATTAACCTTACAACCATTCGAATGTCGGGGATGAATCTTGATCTGAATAATTCTCAGTTTACCCCTATTACCACATATACGATTCCTGCCAAAATTGACAGTGTCAAACTTGAGTTTCAGGTTACCAACAATGACCTGGACGATCCGCTCGAAATCAACGCCAGGTTACTTCAGTACCCGTCAGATACCACTTCAGCCCGACCTATGAACTTCAATAACTACAGTCCATCTTCTCTACCATATATCGGGGTAGATATGAGACGTGCCGAAGAGATCGATACTAACGTTCGAAGGCTGGATGAGCCCGGAAGTGTTCTCATTGAATTTAAATATCCGCTACTGGATCGTGGTACCTACAGGTTTGAAGTTGAAACCACAGATGAAAACGGCGAAACACTCTACCGTGCCAGAGATTTCTCCGTTGTGGGTGAAAATTACCCATCCATTATGACGGCAAGAGAACTTGCTGAGCCTTTAGTCTACCTGATGGATCGCAGAGATCACGAACGCATGATGGAAATTCAGGATCCGGATTCACTTAAAGAGGCTGTAGACCGATTCTGGCTTTCCAATGTCCAAAACATGAATCAAGCACGCTCCGTCATTAACCTCTATTACGAACGAGTTGAAGAGGCAAACAAACAATTTACCAACTTTAAGGAAGGCTGGAAAACCGACATGGGGATGATCTACATTCTCTTTGGCCCACCCTGGTATGTAGATAGGTACCTGAATAGAATGCAGTGGTCTTACTCATACGACCGTAACGATCCCGAATACAACTTCTATTTTGAACGGCCGAATATAAATAATGAATTCTTCCCGTTTGACAACTACCTGCTTCAGCGAAACCAGGGGTATTTCAATATTCAATACAGACAAATTCAGCTCTGGCTTACGGGCTCAATTCTTACGAACAGACTATAGGACAGAAACAGCCTTGTTTATACTTTCTGCTCATCATGAACAGAAAATTCTTTACCTTTTTTCTGTATAAAAGAATTTTATATTAGCTTACAATCTTGAAAAATTTCAATTAACTTTTTTGCTAATGTCTGACAAGAAAAAGGTTCTCATTGTTGAAGACGATCTCATCCTAAGCCTTCTCTACGAAAATTATATGGATAAACTTGGCTTTGAAACAGAAGGAGAGCTTGTATATGGAAAAACGGCAATTGAAGCTGCAAAAGAGGCTGATCCTGACCTGATCCTTATGGATATCTCCCTGGAAGGTGAGATGGATGGAATTGAAGCAATGCTTGAAATCCGAAAATTTTCTTCTGTACCGGTCATTTATATTACCGGGAATTCTGATAAAGCCCATCAGGAGCGGGCTAAACAGACCGATTACTCCGATTATCTCATCAAGCCTATTGAGTTCAATGAACTGAAGGCCTCACTGGTCAAAGCCGGTATTCTGGATAAAGCAGAGTAAGCCATTAAACTACACAACGCACATTTTTTACACTTTAATTTCTGAAATCATGATCAAGAAACCACTTTTTAGTGCTCTGTCAATGGCACTGATTCTATTTACCCTCTCATGTACGGCCAGTGAACAAGTTCAGGCTCCTGAATCCACCCAAAACAATGAGGCTGAACAGTCAGAAAAACTCATTTCCGAATCCGAGCGTCCGCTGCCTTACCCGCTCGACATTCCAGATGCATACATGAGTGCCGTTGAAAATGGAACACGCTCATCTGACGGAACCCCGGGAGAAAATTACTGGCAAAACTATGCGAAGTATCAGCTTCAAGCAGAAATAGATCCTGAATCAAACTCCTTATTCGGTGAATCTTCTGTTGAATATACCAACAATTCACCTGATGACTTGCAGGTAATCGTGGTTGAGCTGGCACAGAACTTACATAAAGAAGGAACTCCCAAAAAAGAGACGACCGAAATTACCGGTGGCAAAGACCTGGACCGGGTTGAGGTCAACGGCAGCGACTTTGAATCGATCTCCATGTTTGAGAGATGGTCACAAAATGCCTCCGGCTACGTGGTGGAGGGAACCCGCTTGTATATCTACCCGGAAGAACCACTAACCTCCGGCGAAAGTATCAATTTGGAGTTTGAGTGGTCATTCGAAATTCCTGAACAGGGTGCATCTGGGCGCATGGGGAGAAACCGGGATAATCTTTACTATATCGCCTATTGGTACCCGCAAGTTGCTGTTTACGATGACGTTTATGGCTGGATGGAAGATCCGTTTCTGGGTAATGCAGAGTTTTATCACGAGTTTGCTGACTATGAACTCTCTGTAACGATGCCGCGCGAGTGGCTTGTTATGGGAACTGGTGAATTTCTAAATCCTGAAGAAACTTTATCTGACGAAACTCTTGAAAGATATCAGCAGGCCGGCAAGAGTGATGACCCAATTATTATCGCTGATTTTGATGAGCTTTCTTCAGCAACCAAAGATGACAGTGATATGCTGACCTGGAAATTCTCATCTGAAAAGATTCGTGATGTTGCATTCAGTGCAACGCTTGAGTCCCGGTGGGACGGAACACGAACACCCGTTGGTGATTTAGACGGTGATGGTGAGACAGATTACTCTCGAATCAATACGTTTTTCCGGGAACTTGCTCCCCTCTGGGAGGACCAAGCCGAGTATGCACAACACTCAATTCAGTTTCTGTCTGACTACACCTCTTTACCGTACCCGTGGGCCCATATGACCTCCGTTGAAGGATCAGGGATTATCGGAGGCGGCATGGAATTTCCGATGATGACAATAATCGGTGATTACAACAATGCGGGATCAGTAGCTCTGTATGGAGTTACGGCTCATGAACTTGCACACATGTGGTTCCCTATGATCCTCAGTACAAATGAGCGTCGCTATACCTGGATTGATGAAGGTTATACAACATTCCATACAAACGAAGCGAATAAGGATTATTACGGCGACCGATTCAGTAATGACGATATTTTTGGTGGATACTTTCAAATAGCAGGAAGCGACCTTGAAGGTGAAATGATGCGTTGGTCAGATTTTCATTATCCCGGCCCGGCTTATGGAGTGGCCTCATACCCTAAACCGGCATCCGTACTGGCCGCACTCCGGGGAGTTCTGGGAGAAGACGTGTTCCTGGAGGCACATCATGAGCTAATTGAACGATGGAAGTACAAACATCCATACCCATGGGATATTTTTAACACAATAGAAGATGTAAGTGGAAGGGATCTCTCCTGGTTTTGGAGAGCATGGTATTACGAAACCTGGACACTGGATCAGGCAGTAACAGATGTTACAGCTGATGGCAATACTTACAACATTACAATTGAGGACAAAGGCAATGTGCCTATGCCGGTCTACATCAACATTACCCTCGAAAACGGTGATGAAATGACTGAAACCGTTGAGGTAGATCACTGGCTGAACGGGCACCGCACGAAAGAACTACGTATTGAAGCTGACTCTCCGGTTGTTCGAGTTGAAATCGATCCGGACAACCACTTCCCGGATGTCAATGTCGAGAATGACGTTTGGGAATCTTCGAATTAGGCTGAATAATGAAGCCGGATAATCGTTCATTATGACATGAAGCAATTGAAATAGAACTGCAAAGTTGCTTTTTTCATTGTAAGGTTTGTAAAAATGTATTATAAACCGTGTGGAATCTAGTCGATGTTTCTATTTTGAATGGTTGTCTAATTCAATGAATCACTATGCCGTTTATCAATAAATTTAGTAAGCGCAATACAGTCAGATGGCTCTTTCTGAGTCTCGGAATTGTTGCTGTTCTTGCACTTACGGCAATGAATATATACTCTCTTTATGCACTTCGCGAGTCCACAATAGATTCTGCCAAGGACAACAAAAAGAGTCAATTAGATGAATTTACATTTCAAATTCGACATCAGTTTGGTGGCCCCTTCAGAGAACTGCGCAAACTGGATATAGAAAAGCTTCAAAGCAGCTGGGAAGTGAGCGGTAATTTCCCAAATCACTTCATTGAAGTACTTGTTAAAGCAGCTAACGATCCGCTTTACGATGATATCTACTACAACCCGAGCGATTCCGACGCATGCTACGACAGTGATCAACCTGTTTACAAGTTCAATGCCGATCTTAAAATGTTTACTCTTACAAAAGACATTCCGGAACAGGTTTGTGACGGATTTGGTATTTCCAATTCGAGAATCAAGGCGTTGATTGAAGATTACCGGTTCAACAACAAAGTGACATTTGATGCACACCGGAGCATGAACCTGGCACTCATCAACCTCGAAAGCCGAAGTGTAATCGGACATCTCAATTTCACGATTAATCGTGATTACCTGGTGAACGACCTTATCTCTAAGCAGTTAAAAGAGCAATTCGGACCTACAGAAGAAACCGGAATAGTTGTTTGGCTTCGCGACTGGATTCAGGACGATATTCTTTCCGGAAGTGACGAAACATACGCGTATGATCGTGATGTTTACGAAATTGATATGAGGCAACGCTTCCCTGAAATGCTCGAAAACTGGGTACTGCATGCATCCTTTCTGCAATCTCCAACGGTTGCTGCCACAAATGCTTCACTTACACGTAATCTTATCGTGCTGGGTTTTGCTGTTGTTGTTCTGTTTGGAGCGTTAGTTTTTATGTTTATCAACGCACAGCGTGAGCGTGAACTTGCTCAGCGCCAGGCTGGCTTTTTGGCAAATATTACACACGAACTTAAAACACCTTTGGCAGTGATGCAGGCCGCCGGTGAAAATATCTCCGACGGGCGGGTAACAGACGGCGAACGGTTGAAAAACTACGGAGATCACATCTATAACGAGTCAGTCAGGCTGCGTAAGATGATTGAAAAGCTGCTGGATGTTGCAAAAGTGGACTCAGGTCAGACCGTCATCGAGCAGGCTCCTTACCATCTTGCCGCTCTTGTTACTGAATATATTCAATCAAACAAAGAGTATATCCACTCCAAAGGATTTGAGTTGGAATTTCATAGTGATAAAAATATACCTCTTGTCATGATTGATCCGGATCATCTGGAAACCATTCTCAACAATCTTATAGAAAATGCTATTAAGTACAGCTCCAAAGAGAAAAAAATTGATATCTACCTGACATCCAAAAACGACCAGGTGTCATTCTCTGTGGCAGATAAAGGAGATGGGATCAACAAGAAAGCACATAAGCTCATTTTTGAGAAATTTTATCGTGTTGAAAACAGTCTTACCGCAAAAACAAAAGGACACGGACTTGGGCTCGCAATTGTCAAAAATTTAGTTGAGCTGAATGGAGGAACAATTTCTGTAAAAAGTTCTGAAGGGAAAGGTTCAACATTTACCGTTACCTTTCCTGCTTTTATAAAAGGAGACTCAACGGTAACCCCTCAAAACCCAATGGACCCTATCCGGGAAACCGCAAAAATAGACTCAAACCAATATGTCTGAAGAAACCAAAAAGATCGTAATTGTAGAAGACGAGCCAAGTCTCGTTTTTACCCTTCAAGATACTCTCGAAACCGAAGGTTATGATGTGACTGTAGTTCGGGAAGGAGATAAAGCGATCGAAACTGTTAAGGAAGTGGAGCCTGACCTGATGCTTCTCGACATTATGCTTCCGGGTATGAGTGGTTATGATATTTGTAAGGAAGTTCGGGAACTGAAATACACATTTCCCATCATCATGCTTACCGCGCGCGATCAGGAAATCGATAAAGTAGCGGGGCTTAATATCGGGGCTGATGACTACATGACAAAGCCATTTGGGGTCAAAGAGCTGTTAGCTCGGATTCAGGCAAGACTACGACGTGCAAATGCCTATTCAAAATCCGGACCTACGGAGATGCTTAAGCTCGGTGAAGTAAATATTGACCTGAAAGAATCAAAAGTTATTAAACCGAACGGAGTGGAGCACGATCTCTCAACACGTGAAGTGGAACTTATTCAATATCTTGTCTCAAAGGCCAACAAACCGATCTCTCGGGACGATCTGCTTGAAAACGTCTGGAGATATGAATATAGCACAAACACGCGTACTGTAGACGTTCACATATCAAAGTTGCGAGCTAAAATTGAGATGCAGCCGGATGACCCAAGATTTTTGGTCACCCTTCACGGCGTTGGCTATATGCTACGCGTCAACTGAAATATCCAGGGTTTCAACCATTTCTACAAAGTCAGGGAATCCATCCAGCTGGCTGAGAAGTAGTTTTTGTAAAATCTCGGTTTTAAGACCTTCATCCGGATCAAACGAGTCATTTACCCGCTGTATGAACATTCTTTCCGGATAGATATACGCTTTTCTATACTTCAGAAGCTGCTCAAATTGTTCCACCGGACGAAGTGCGCCAAAAGCACCTGCAGCTTCACCTATTAGGCTTACCGGTTTCATTTCAAGAGCTTTTGGGAACGGCAGATAGTCAAAGAAAAATTTTAAAACACCCGGAAACCCACCGTTATATTCAGGGATAACAAAAAGAAAACCATCCGCATCCAAAAATTTCTTGTTAAACTCTTTAACAGAGTCAGGAGTATTGCCATACTTCCCGCCAACAATATCCTGAAATGGATAGTCCATCAAAGAGAAGATCTTAGTTTCTGCTTTTCTGGAAAGATGACGCTCTGCGTAGTTTGAAACCTTCAGAGCATTTGAACCGGGCCGGTCGGTAGATGACAGAATATGTATTACACTCATTCTCGCTAAAATTAATTTAAACGTTTTTCTTTGTTCCACCCATTAACAAAGAAAGTGGCGGTTCAATTTCATTCATTCGCGCACAATTCCGGCAATTTCTTCACAAAACCCACCTCATTTTATGCTCTTTTCAGAGTATTGGAAGCCCTTTCTGAAAATTTAATTAACTTAAAAAAAGCGCTTTTCTGATTTATATATATTAATTATTACTGCTTAATGATTTCTTAACTTTATAAAGTTTGAATAACATGCAATTTCACTTTATCATTTATTCAGAGACTTGAAAAGAAGTTCAGACATTATTCAAGAGCTCATGTTATGGTAGACATCGAGCAATAGCTCCAATACTCAGCAAAGCCGGAATGGATAATTCCGGCTTTGCTATTTTTATACATATTTATTCAGTCCGGCTTCTGATTTTCTGGAGTCGTCCCCAAAGTTTCTCTTCTCTGCCTGCTTTCCCCGGCTTATAAAAAGTCTTGTTTTTTAATTCGTCAGGTAGGTACTGCTGCTTCACCCAATGGTTGGGAAAATCATGCGGATAGAGATAGTCGTCTGAAGAGTTCTCCACATCCATAAACCGGGATGCCAGTTTATTGGCAGTTTTATCCTTCAGGTGTGGCGGTACGTTTTTTACTCCCTGACTATCGATCAGGCTGTTCGTTTCAAAAATTGCCTTTGTGCTATTACTTTTAGCAGAGAGTGCAAGAAAAATGGTTGCGTGAGATAAAAAGTAGAATCCTTCAGGCATGCCCGTTTTTTGAAAAGACTCATGCGCGGCATTAACGACCGTGAGAGCATATGGATCGGCCATTCCCACATCTTCAGATGCAAAAATCAATAATCTCCTGAAAATGAAATTGGGATCCTCACCGCTTTGCAGCATGGCGCTCATCCAATACAGGGCTGCATCCACATCCGAACCCCTCATCGATTTGATGTAGGCAGATACATAGTGATAGTGTTCGTCACCGGTACGATCGTAGCGCACATTCCTTTTCTGAATAGACTCCCTGGCAATTTCGAGATCGATATGTACCACACCATCGGGATCTCTGGCCGTGGATAGGGCAGCTACTTCAAGAGCATTTAGTGCATTTCGAACATCACCGCCGGCATATTCCGCAAAGTGCTCTTTTGCTTCATCCGTTACAGATATTTCTAGGTAGCCTAAGCCCCTTTCCTCATCAGAAAGTGCACGATCAATCATTTCGCCTACATTATCCTTGGTAAGCGGGAAGAGCTCAAAAAGCTGACAGCGAGAAAGCAAAGGGTTCACCAGTGAGTAAAATGGATTCTCTGTCGTAGCCCCAACAAGAGTGATAATTCCGGATTCGAGGTGCGGTAGCAGTGCATCCTGCTGAGCCTTATTCCACCTATGGATTTCATCAACAAAGAGAATCGTTTTCTTCCCATTCGCTTTCTTCTGATGCTCGGCTTTGCTGACTACACTCCGCAGCTCTTTAATACCATCCAGCACTGCATTAATCACTTCAAACCGGGCATCGATTTCCTGTGAAATTACATGAGCCAGAGTTGTTTTACCCGAACTGGGCGGCCCATAAAAAATCAGCGACCCGATCACACCACTCTCAATCATACGGCGCAACATCTTGCCTTCTCCAACTAGATGTCCCTGACCGATAAACTCTTCCAGCGATGCCGGCCTCATTCGGGTTGCAAGCGGACGGTTTTCAGTCCCTTCTCGTGTTGAGTCCGCAGAATCTTCTTCGAATAAATCCATAGTTACACAATTTCACTAAATCTTTCTGTTGATGATAACAATTTTCAGACGATTATTCGTCCCAGCTGTTCTGACAAAATCTTTGCTTAATTATTGCAAAAGGCGAAAAATCTGCTTATTGATAAGTAGTGTTTAATTTAAATTGGGAGGTAAAGTATGACAGTGAAGGACATTTTAAACCAAAAAGGCACAACCGTTTATTCGGTTCATCCAAATGAAACCGTTTACGATGCCATCAAAAAGATGTCTGACCTCAACATCGGAGTCCTTATGGTTCTTGAGGATGGAAAAATTAAAGGGATTATTTCTGAAAGGGATTATCGCAACAAAATCATTCTTAAAGGCAGAACATCAACCGATACACCCGTCAAAGATATCATGGTCAGGTCTGTGTTTTGTGTAAACAGCAGCGACAGTATCAATTTATGCATGCATCTAATGACGGAAAAAAAGATCCGCCACTTGCCCGTATTAGATAATGGAGATCTTGCCGGTATCATCTCAATTGGAGATGTAGTGAAAGCAGTGATAAAAGATCAAAAATTTGAGATTGACTCTCTCCGCAACTATATCGCCGGAAGCTATCCCGGTTGATATTTAAAGCGGCAGGTTGTCGTGCTTCTTTCGCGGCACCCGGTCAGCTTTGTTGTGGCAGACCTCAAAAGCCCGGATCAGTTTTTGACGGGTTTCTGAAGGCAATACAACGTCATCAATGAATCCTCTTGCCGCAGCTTTGTATGGATGAGCAAACTCCTCGCTATAGCGATCTTCCAGCTCTTTCTGCTTCTCTTCGGAATTATCCGCTTTTGCAATCTCTTTTCTGAAAATGATCTCAACTGCACCTTTTGTTCCCATGACCGCAATTTCAGCAGTTGGCCAGGCGATATTATAATCAGCGCGGATATGCTTAGAGTTCATCACATCGTATGCTCCGCCGTATGCTTTTCGTGTAATTACCGTCATTTTGGGAACCGTTGCTTCGCAAAATGCATAGAGAAGCTTAGCACCATGTTTTATAATTCCACCCCACTCCTGATCTGTTCCCGGCAGAAATCCCGGTACATCTTCAAAAACAACAAGGGGGATGTTGAATGCATCGCAGAAACGCACAAAACGAGCTCCCTTCAACGAAGCATCAATATCGAGAACGCCCGCAAGCGATAGCGGCTGATTAGCTACAATCCCAACTGTTCGTCCATCAAGTCGGGCGAATCCAACCACAATATTATCTGCATACTTTTCATGAACTTCATAGAATGAGTCTTTATCCATCACTCCGTCAATCACATCCTTGATATCGTATGGCTTGTTTGGATTTAGCGGTACCAGGTCGTCCAATGCGTCTGCTTTTGCAGCATCCGGTTCAACCGATGGCTGCATGGGTACTTTTTCCTCACAGTTCTGAGGAATGTAACTGATGAGTTTTCGAATGTTTTTCAGGCAAACCGCATCATTCTCTTCCGTAAAATGAGCCACCCCCGATTTTGTACCGTGAGCAGATGCCCCACCAAGATCTTCCGAACTCACCTCCTCATGCGTCACCGTTTTCACAACATTCGGACCGGTAACAAACATATAAGAAGTGTTTTTGACCATCGAGACAAAATCGGTCAAGGCCGGGCTGTAAACCGCTCCACCTGCGCAAGGCCCCATGATTGCAGAAATCTGCGGGATGACGCCGGAAGCCATCGAATTTCTCCAAAACACTTCAGCATATCCGCCCAGTGAGCTAACGCCTTCTTGAATTCGCGCTCCGCCGGAGTCATTCAACCCGATAACAGGAACACCATTCTTCATGGCGAGGTCCATAATCTTGCAGATTTTTTCTGCGTGGGTCTCTGAAAGAGATCCGCCAAAAACTGTAAAATCCTGACTAAAAACATACACCGGACGGCCATCCACTTTCCCATACCCGGTCACAACTCCGTCTCCTAAAATCTGCTGTTTATCCAATCCAAAAGCAGAACTTCGGTGAGTCACAAAGGCATCTATTTCTTCGAAACTGTTTTTATCCAGCAGAAGATCTATTCGTTCGCGTGCAGTCAGTTTGCCTTTATCATGTTGTTTTTTAATTCGCTCTTCGCCGCCGCCTTTAAGGGATTGTTCTCTGAGTTTTTTTAGCCGTTCTACTTTTTCGTTTTCAGACATTCTACAGGTTCTGCAATTCTGTTATGATTTTTTTTCCTTAAAAAAGGTATGAAGTCTGTCGGTAAAATCAACAGCAACTTCATCAAAAATATCGATGTGGTTTCGATTAAATATTTCATCCTTGATAAATTTTGAGGCACTCTTCCAATCATCCAGAATTGCAATATTTTCTATCGCTTCCTCATAGGCACGCTCTGAACCGCTGAATATTTCGCTCACAAAACGCTCTCTCTCATCAGAAATCTGACTTTGAAGACTTTCAGCCAAACTGGCTTCAGATTCGTCGTACATACCGAAAAAGCGTTCAGACAGTTTATCAGCCACTTCCTCTTTGGGTTCCGGACTTTCTTTTTCCGGTTCTTTCTCCTCTTCAACGCTGCTCAGATCTTCACGTTCCAAAAACGCTCTCCAGATTGGCACATCCTCTTCATCGTCAGTTTCATTATAGAGCTCAATAGATTCAATACCGACATCCTCTTCATCTTCAGGGAGATCTGTTTCGGCCAGGTCATCAGGTTCAGTAATATCTGATTTTCTAACCTTTCGAACATTTTCCTCATCCGGCTCATCTTCCGGGGTGTCCTTACCTCCCCCGATAGCACGCCATTTACTCAGCAAATCCTGATCCAGATTTTTGCCGGTTTTACCTGACTTGCCACCCACTTCTTCATCTTCAGATGATTTTTCAAGTCTGAGCTCTTTGTAAATGGTACTGTCATCCTCCTCATCTTCATCCTCATCAAACTGAAACCGGGTATGCAAAGCTTCCTCTTCGGAATCCGTTTCATCTGATACCGGCTGCACATCAGGTTCATCCTCAACTTCTTGTTCAGCCTCGGAAAAATCTGACCGCCTCATTTGAAAGGAACTCAGGATGGAATCTTCCTCTTCTGATTCATCTTCAGATTTCTGATCAGTTGAAACCGGTTCAACTTTATCTATTTCATCAGAATCATCAGGTCTCTCTTCTTTCTTCAGCTCTACATAATCCTCTTCGATCTCTTCCAAAATCTGTTCCGGAGATGACATCACCTCAATAAATTCTGTTCTGTTCAACGACTTGTTCAGTCGGTCGAATATTTTAGCCAGTTTTTTCCGCCCTTTATCTTCAAAATAGAGACGAAAAAGGTCTGTATCGACCGATGGCCCTGCGAGCACAAATAACGGCTCGAGCTCTTTTGCCCAGTCCAGTGTGTTGTAGGATGAGATCAGCTTATCATCCACTTTTGAGATGATGGCCTTGCACTCTTCCAGCTTCAAATCCTCTTTCCCCTTCTTCTCCATATATCGCACCAGGGCGGCTGCAAGCGGTCGTCCAACCGTCACATACCGCAATCTGCGCTTAAGCTGGTTTATGCTGAGCACAGTTTCATTTCCATAGAGAATATCGGGAATTGCGTTCCGGGGCTGAGTTGCCAGCTCAAGCGAGTCGGCAACGGCCGTTTCAAAAAGAGGGGCTGCAAAAGATTCCGGCATTCGCACTTCCGCCTTGATGGCTTCCAGAAAGTTTTTCCAGGCAAATTGGACAGAATCACCCTCCATATTGGCCCATTCCGTTGCGGGCGGGTGCACCGATTCGCCCAAATTCTGATGCATTTCAAGGATAACTCTCTCAATAATGAAAGAAGGAATATCCAAAACTTGTAAATCATCGGGGGTATAATACTCTCTAAAACGCGGCAGCTGGGCCGTCATCTTTTCTGTAATGTGGCGTACAGTTCGCTCCATAACTAAATTATTACATTCGTGTACTTACCTAAGTGGTATACAGTATAAAAACTTTTCATGAATAACTTCATTGTCAAATTCAGCTATTTCTTTAAAAAACCTCTCTTTTTTCTTCTTTTTGCATCTCTTTAAATTTACCTTCACATATGATTGAAGTTAAGGCAAAGAATATTTCAAAAAACTACGGGCGGAAACGAGTACTGAGCGGTATTCATTTTCAATTTCAGTCAACCGTGATTGGTGTTGCCGGTTCTAACGGCTCCGGAAAATCAACTCTTTTAAAAATTTTATCCGGTTTATTAAAACCTTCGTCCGGAAAGATTCAGTGGAAAATAAATGAGACTGAACTCTCACCAAAGGAAATTCACTCACACCTGGGTTTTGCCGCGCCGTATGTGCAGCTCTATGAAGAGCTAACCGTTGATGAAAATGTACGTTTTTTGATCGATCTCCAAAAAAATTCCATAAATAAACAGATCGATAATCTGCTGACCGAATATCAATTAACAGGTTTGAGCGATTCGCTTTATGGGAATCTTTCTACCGGGCAGCAACAGCGCGCCAAGCTGGCTTCTGCCATGATCAAAAATCCCGATGTTTTGATGCTGGATGAACCCGGATCCAACCTGGATGGCAGGGGAAAGTCGTTGGTTGAAAATTTAGTTTCAACCATGCGAAATCAGAATAAGATGGTGATTATCGCCTCGAATCAAACCGAAGAGCTCGATCTTTGTGATGAAATTATCAATCTCAATAATTAATTAAGACTTCCATGTACACCGCTGAAGATCAAAAACTGGCTGAACAGCTACTGAACCATAGTGTTGAACTCACCGAAGGTGAAAATATCATGCTGCAACTGATTGGTTTGAACGGCATCGGATTAATCCGTGCGCTTACACAACAGGTTCGTGCGAGGGGCGCCCATCCGTTTGTTAAGGTTGAAGACGCCGAAACCAATCGAATTCTTCTTGAGAACGGAGATGAAGCGTTCTGGATCAATCAAGCTGAAACAGATCAGCTTCCGCTTATGAAGCAGATGGACGCATTTATCGGAATCCGTGCCGCAGAGAATATTTATGAGAATTCCGGCGTGTCAAAAGAGGCCAATAAGGCCTACTCCCAAAAATTTCTAAATCCGGTCCACTTTGAAGAGCGCGTCAACAATACACGATGGGCTGTGCTGAGATATCCGTCGTCAGCCTTTGCCATGAACGCCAAGATGCCGACCGAGAAATTCCGAAAGTTCTACTACGATGCCTGCCTATTTGATTACAACAAGCTTGAAGAGTCGATGAAACCACTCGAGGATATTCTTCGAAAAACGGATCGTATTGAGCTGAAAGGTGAGGGAACGGACATCAGCTTTTCCGTAAAAGGTCAAAACTGGATCCCCTGCTTTGGCAAACGAAATATCCCGGACGGAGAACTATTCTCATCCCCAATTCTCGATTCGGTAAACGGAGAGATCACCTACGCACCGTCTGTCTACCAGGGGAAACCGTTTGAGTTCGTAAAGCTTGTAGTTAAAAACGGAGTCGTCACTGATTTTGACTCCTCCAATAATTCTGCACTCGAGGAGATTCTCGATACCGATGAAGGCGCACGCAGGTTTGGTGAATTCAGCTTTGGGCTGAATCCCATCATCAGCGAGCCCATGTACGACATTCTGTTCGATGAAAAAATATACGGCTCCAACCACCTCACTCTCGGCAACGACTACGAAATTGCACCCAATGGCAACGAGAGCAACATTCACTGGGACCTTGTCTGCATCGGGGCGGATGTGTTCCTGGATGGAGAACTGATCCGAAAAGGACGAACGTTTGTGAAGGATGAATTGAAGGGGTTGAATCCTGAATCGCTGGTTTAAAAGAGGTCAGACTTTTAAAACGAAAACCTCCAAGGTTTTCAAAACCTTGGAGGTTTTTTGTTTAGACCTCCGCTTGACGGTTAGTGAGTTCTGCCGAATTATTTCCACGATCATCCTTCCACCCTTATCTTCTTAGTCCATTTCCCCTTCCTGATTGAACGATTTACCCAAAGATCTGCTTTTCTATAAAAATATGGACTGCACGGGGGTACGGTAGTGCGGTCTTTATAGATGAAGTAAGACTTAAACAGGATTGTCTCATCCATGCTCTTTAGGTCTTCTTCAAAACGTAAATCGCAATCTAATCTCAGATCATATGATACCAAAGCTCATACAAAACAGTACGCATCGCTTCATGCTTAAGATGGTGAGCTGCATAGCACTTCTTTTAGTGTTAACAGCAGCGCAAACATATGCTCAGCGGGGAACCGTTGAAGGGGTTGTATCTGACACTGATAATAATCCGCTACCGGGAGCTAATGTAGTGTTGGTTGGTGAAAATATCGGTACATCAACCAACCCGGATGGTGAATACTCTATTGATGCTGATGCCGGTGATTATACACTGCAAGTCAGTTTCCTGGGATACCAGACCTATCGCGAATCGATTTCAATTTCTTCCGGTGAAACACTGACTTTGGATATCACTCTTGAACCGGCTACGGTTGGCGGAGATGAAGTCGTTGTTTTGGGAACAAGACGTCAGGGACGTACCATTACGCAGTCACCCGTACCGGTGGATGTGATTGGAGCCGAAGAGGTTCAGGCAACCGGTTTCACGCAGACAACCGCAGTTATCAGAGCGCTCGTACCTTCCTTTAACTCACCGGAATCGTCCATTACAGACGGTACCGACCACGTTCGTCCCGCAACTCTTCGCGGACTGGGTCCCGACCAGACCCTCGTATTGGTCAACGGGAAACGAAGACATACCAGCGCTATCCTTCACGTGAACGGCTCTGTGGGCCGAGGTTCAACCGGTGTTGACTTGAACTCCATTCCGGTAAATATGATTGAGCGAATTGAAGTTTTACGTGACGGTGCGGCTGCTCAGTACGGTTCTGACGCCATAGCTGGTGTCATTAACATCGTCCTGAAAGAATCCACAGGATTTGATGCATCTTTCTCTTACGGGCAAAATGCAACTCAGGAAGAGCGTGGATATGACTCAGGTGAAGCGTTACCAGACGGTGGATCCAATGCGGCCTTCTTATCATCGCCATATTATCCCGGAAAAGAAGATGTGTGGCACTACGATGGCAAAACCGTCAACCTGCACCTGGGATATGGTTTTGAACTTCCCAATAACGGTAGCCTCTATGTGGCCGGTCAATACAGAGACCGTGGTAAATCGAGCAGGGCAGGTTTGGACCCAAGACCAAACTATCCTGAAGTTGATGGCCAGCCTGATCCAAGAGAAGAAACATTTGACCGGTTCAACCATCGTTATGGTTCCAGTGAACTGCTGGATGTGAGCGGTTTCTTTAGCGGCAGCATGGAAGTAGCACCCGATGTAGAGCTTTATGCTTTTGGCGGGGTGAGTTTCCGTGAAGGGGAATCAGGCGGATTCTACCGTCGAGCCCTGGATGCCCGTAACGTTATTGAATATTACCCTGACGGATTTCTTCCACTCATCACATCCAACGTGTATGACGGATCATTTTCTGCCGGAATTAAAGGGCAAACCGGTGAATGGAGTTACGACATCAGCCAGGTTTATGGTCACAACTCCATTGAGTACGGGGTAGCCAACTCTGTGAATACATCCTTAGGAGTGGGAAGTCCAACCAGATTTAAAGCCGGAACACTGGCTTTTGATCAGGCAACCACCAATCTCGATTTTGTGAGAACTGCTGACATTGGAACGGCTCAGCCTTTGAGTATTGCCTTGGGAAGTGAGTTCAGATATGAACTCTACAGAATCATTAGAGGTGAAGCTGAATCCTACGCTGACGGTGGAAACGGTGCAGCGCCGGGCGCTCAGGTATTCCCCGGTTTTTCTCCAAGGAATGAGCAGAATGAAGATCGCTACAGTGTTGCTGCTTACGCCGATTTCGAAACGGATGTGATTGATCCTTGGACGGTAGGTGTAGCCGGACGCTTTGAAAGCTATAGCGATTTTGGAAATACACTGACCGGAAAATTTTCAACCCGCTTTGAAATTGCGGAAGGACTCGCAGTACGAGGTGCGGCAAGTACCGGTTTCAGAGCGCCATCTCTGGCTCAGTCCTATTTCACATCCATTGCAACCGTTTTTATAGATGGAACACCATTTGAAGTGGGTACTTTCCCGGTTAATTCAGCCGCGGCTCAGGCTTTGGGTGCGGAATCCCTGGAAGCAGAGACTTCTGTAAATCTCAGTGCCGGGGCCACGTTTGAGCGGGGTAATTTCTCCCTGACTGCCGACCTTTACAGTATTGCCATCGATGACCGGGTAGTATTTACAGAGAATTTCACAGGTGAAGATCTGGCCGATTTTCTTCAAAATCAGGGTATCAACGCTACAGGTGGACGCTACTTCACAAACGCTGTGGATACTGAAACTCAGGGTATCGACATCATCACCCGGTACGGTTTTAATCTTGCCGACAATTCAACCTTACGGTTTACACTCGGCATGAACTTCAACGAAACCGAGATCACCAACAAGGATGAGATTGACACTCCGGATGAACTTGAAGGCTTGACCGACGTTCCATTATTCGGGCGTGTGGAGATCGGAAGGTTTGAAGTGGGACAACCTAACAGCAACATCAACTTCATGGCCAACTACGAACGAGACAAGTGGTCGGTAATGTTGCGTGGTGTCCGATATGGCGAAATTGAGGTACTCAGAGTCAACCCAGACAGTGACCAGGTATACGGTAATATTTTCACAACGGACCTGGAATTTAACTACAACATCAGTGAGAATGTCCGCTTCGCTCTGGGAGGCAACAACATCTTTGATGTTTATCCGGATAAAACATTTCAGGGTGATAGCTTCAACGGAATCTTCCAGTATTCTGGGTTATCGCCTTCCGGGTTTGAAGGACGATACCTCTACTCCAGAATTCGTGTGAGTATCTAAATTATAGATTGACCCAAAAACAAAAACCTCCCAGGTTTTGAAAATCTGGGAGGTTTTTTTGTTTTTATACTCCATCACCGTCAGCACGCTCCAAGCGGGCAGACGGATTTTCTCATCATTCGCCTTAGGTTACCCGAATGACCGCGGGAAGCGGTCTGGCGGAGTTCTTTTAATCAGCCCACGCTTCTGCATCATTAAACACTTCAGCAAACTCGAGCGTGCTTCCATCTTTGCTAACGGTTGCCTCAAACTCAATACCTTCAGAGTCATCTTCTCGCTCTATCAGCTGCTTCGCAAGTTGATTGACGATTTGAGTCTGAATGACTCGCTTCAGCGGTCGCGCACCGTATACTGGGTCATACCCGCGGGCTGCAAGCCAGTCGCGAACTTTGTCTGTAACAGATATCGTAACTTTGTTCTTGGCCAGCATCTTATCAACCCGCTTAAGCTGAATATCCACAATTTGTCGAATATGTCGCTGGTCGAGCGGATGGAAGACAACCACGTCATCAATCCGGTTCAGAAACTCCGGACGGATGGTTTTCTTCAGCTGCTCAAACAGCTTGTCCTGTAGTTCGGTGTATGTTGCGTCATCCATTTCGCCGCCGCTCTTCTCAATCTCTTCAGAGATCAGATGAGAGCCGATGTTGCTGGTCATGATCACAATCGTATTGGTGAAATCAACCGTAACGCCTTTGTTGTCGGTCAGGCGTCCGTCATCCAGCACCTGCAGCAAAATATTAAATGCATCCGGATGAGCTTTTTCAATCTCATCGAGCAGCACTACGGAATAGGGTTTTCTTCGAACCGCTTCGGTCAGCTGTCCGCCTTCATCATAACCCACATAGCCGGGAGGCGCACCAATCAGACGGCTCACACTGTGCTTCTCCATATACTCACTCATGTCGATCCTGATCATCGCATCCTCATCGTTGAAAAGAAAATCTGCGAGCGATCTGGCAAGTTCGGTCTTACCCACACCGGTGGATCCAAGAAACATAAACGAACCGATCGGACGATTCTCATCCTGCAGTCCCGCCCTGGATCGGCGTACGGCATCCGAAACGGCTTCAATAGCCTGATCCTGTCCAATCACTCGCTTGTGAAGCTCTTCTTCAAGTCTGAGCAGTTTTTGCCGCTCACTGGAGAGCATCTTGGTAACCGGAATTCCGGTCCAGCGACTCACGATATCTGCAATCTCTTCAGCCTCTACCTGTTCCTTGAGTAGCGAGCGACCTTCTTGAACATTGTCCAGTTTAGCTTTGGTCTCTTCCAGGTCTTTTTCCAGCTGAGAAATGGTTCCATAGCGCAGTTCAGCCACCTTCTCATATTGACCTTCACGCTCTGCCTTATCGGCCTGGTTCCGCGCCGTTTCAATGGCCTGTTTCAGTTCACGGGTTTTCTGTATCAAGCCTTTTTCATGATCCCACTGCGCCCGCATCGATTTTCGCTTCTCTTCCAGGTCGGCCAGCTCTTTTTCATTGGCTTTCAGCTTGACATCATCATTTTCCCGTTTTAATGCCTCACGTTCAATTTCAAGCTGTCGGATCTGGCGTTCAATACTGTCCAGTTCTTCCGGCATCGAGTCGATCTGCAGACGCAATCGTGATGCAGCCTCGTCAATCAGGTCAATCGCCTTATCCGGCAGAAACCGGTCGGCTATGTACCTGTGGGATAGTTCAGCCGCCGCAACAATTGCCGCATCGGTAATTCGAACACCGTGGTGTACTTCATACCGCTCCTGAAGCCCGCGCAGAATAGAAACGGTATCTTCCACACTCGGTTCTCCGATCAAAACGGTCTGCAGACGACGCTCGAGTGCTTTATCTTTTTCGATATACTTTCTGTACTCCGTCAGCGTGGTTGCCCCGATGGCGTGCAGTTCACCCCGAGCAAGGGATGGTTTCAAAATATTGGCCGCATCCATGGAACCTTCCGTGGCGCCGGCACCGACAAGTGTATGGATCTCATCAATAAAGAGTATGAGCTCACCGTCTGATTCCATTACCTCTTTCACCACAGCTTTGAGCCGTTCTTCAAACTCTCCGCGGAATTTTGTTCCGGCAACGAGTGCACCCATATCCAGCGCTACAATCTGTTTGGTTTTCAAGCCTTCAGGCACATCTCCGCGAACAATCCGCAGCGCTAATCCTTCGGCAATGGCAGTTTTACCCACGCCGGGCTCCCCGATCAAAACCGGGTTGTTTTTCGTACGGCGTGATAGGATCTGCATTACCCGGCGAATCTCCTGATCGCGACCGATTACCGGATCCAGCTTATTCTTCTCAGCCAGTTCATTCAGATTACGAGCATACTTCTTCAATGCCTGGTAACGGCTTTCCGCATTGGGATCATCCACGGTTTGACTTCCACGAACATCCTTTAGAATCTGCAACACCTGGTCTTTTTTCACTCCCTGATCTTTCAGAAGTGAACTTGTCTCAGAATTGGTGACAATCATCCCGAGAAGAATGTGTTCCGAACTGATATACTCATCGCCGAGATCAGACGCTTCGTTCTGAGCCTTGTCGAACATCACTTTTGTGTTATTAGATAAGTACTGCCCGGAAACAGATGCACCTTTCACCACCGGAAACGATTTAATCTTCTTCTCAAGCTGCTCAAGCAGCGAGGAAACATTTACTCCGATCTTTTTCAAAATCTGGATCGTAACATTTTCGGAATCGCTAAGCAGCGCCTTTAAAATGTGCGCCGGTTCTACTGCCTGATGATTTGCATTCTGAGCCAGCTCAAGTGCCGCCTGTACAGCCTCTTGTGCTTTAATTGTAAACTTGTTGAAATTCATTTTTAGCTCCTGTTTAAATTTTCTTCTTTATTGCTCTATGAAGCTAAAATCGTACCCTTTGGGCTGAACCTGTCGGAATTGCAGAGCTACCGTCAACCTGCTCTCTGATTTTAAAATATGGCAGAACGTTGCGCTTTGATCTGACTCTATTACACTCAAACAGAAAAACCGCCTGCCATTTATTTCAACGACAGACGGTTCTCCTTAACCCTAAAAACTAAATGAATTAATTTATTCCTGAGTTGAAGTAAATTGGCCGGAATTGATCCCTCTTTGAAGAAAATCAAAGATTCGATCCTGATTACCATTATCCAGTTCGGCTAGCAGAGTACTTTGCTCAGGAAAATCGGCACCGTTCTGATAGTAATTAAGCACGAGTGCTGCCTTGCTTTGAACTCTATCTGATGGGTGTGATTCGCTAATCACCTTCACTTCATTCAAAACTTTGTCCGATTCAAAATCCGGATACTCAACTTTATAGCTGATCGCATTAAAAAGCGCTGATTTTACAACACCGCTTACCTCTGACGATAAACCATATGCCAGGCTCTCTTCGAGTCGTTCGATCCGGTCTTTGGTTAATTCACCTTGCTGACTGTTTTGTGCAAGTGAGCTTTCACTGATTGTAAATGTTAGTGCACTTACAAGTAATATTGAAAGAGTATTTTTGATTGGGAACTTCATTGGTCTGAATTGATTATTGTTACTTTTTGGTTGGCTTTTCAAAACTATGGGCTTGGTCATTCTGAGTAAGCGAAGAATCCAAAACCTTGGTTTATGAAAAACTATCTACTGAATTGTTTGATTGATTAAACGACCAAAAGATAGGCGGGTTTTACGCTGTCATTCAAGGCTTTCAAACAATCCTGGCTAAATACTCCTATCATTTTTTCTGTCATAATTTCATGAAAGCGTTTCTAATTTATGACTCATTAAAAAGTATATAAGGCAAGTGAAATTACGTGTATTTTTTCCTTATCGGGTTTATATAAAAAAGCCCTTACATTTTCCATCTAATCCGGTAAGCGCTTTTAAAGAAAAAAACTCCGGAACTGACAATTAAACACACACTTTTCTTGTTATTAGTTGACAAGAAGCGCTTACTAAATCAATGTTTTGACGTTTTGGCAATGTTTTTTGCACTCAAATTGTAATTTTTTGAGAGCAAAATAGGGATTTAGCCTGTCAGATAATTTCTACTGACCGCTGTTGGAATCGGGAATGACAGGTTTCACAGTTTTTGCGAAGTCCTCTGAAAAACCATTTTACAGACGGAATTGTAACCTGTAAGTTATAAAGGATGATTTCAAATCAGGATTTCCAAAATCCTCAAATAAATAAAAACAGATCTGCTATGCATGTAGAATTTAATGAAGTGATGGTTGAATTGATAACCGGAGACATATCAGACCAGACAGATTGTGATGCAGTCGTAAACGCCGCAAATGCTCAGCTTAAAATTGGCGGTGGTGTAGCCGGTGCCATTCACGGGAAAGGGGATCCTGAACTGGAGGAGCTAACCCGGCCACTGGCACCTATCAAGCCGGGTGAAGCCGTAATTACTGAAGCGCCAAACCTTCCCAACAAATATGTAATTCACTGTTTAGGACCGGTCTATGGGCGGGATAAGCCAGAAGATCAGCTACTCAGGAATTGCTACTCGAATGCGCTTCAACTGGCAGAAGAGAATCGTATTGAATCAATCGCATTTCCGGCACTTTCAACCGGGGCTTTTGGATACCCTAAGAGAGAGGCCGCACAGATTGCCTTTTCTGCAGTAAAAGAGAAATCAGCAGAGCTCAATCATGTCAAATATATCCGGTTCGTGCTCTATTCAGCCGCCGATTACAACCTTCATTTGCAGATCTTGAAAGAGTATTGAGATTTTATTCAGTACCGTAAATCTCATTCAGAACACCGGCCATTCGAACACCGGCTTTCAAAAGCTGTTCAAAAATTGAATCCCGGTTCACATATCTATATTCATACCCAATTCTCATATCATCCGGCAAATCGTATACTCTGTCGCGCATGCTCATCGATTCGTAGGCCCAGTCCCTCACCGTGGAATTTTGCCACTCTTGCACTTCCTCATCCGATACCACATCAATTTCCCACGCGATCTCGGAATAGCTCATCTGAAGTGAGTTAATTACATCGCTGTCCCATACCCTGTGCAAATTTGAATCATCTCCCATCCACTGTAGCCGGACCTGATTTCCACCCCTGTCATCTCCTGTTCCAACATGAAGTGGCTGGTGAATATCCCCGATCATGTGCATTACCATTCGAAGTTTGTCCTTCTCTTCTTTTTCGGTCAATCCGCCCTCTTTTAGCTCATCAATCAGAGTTTCCAATGCCCATATGATATCACCGCCCTCTTCCTGTTCGGCTTTTTCATACTTTTTTCCATCCGGTATGGTTGTCCAATGCCATGTTTGGGTGTAGTCATATTCGCTGTCGGACCGGATATCATCCATCCATACTGATGATAGAGCCATGCTGCGGCCCTCTAATATTTCATGTACTTTCTCACGAACTTCCTCATCCAAATAGGCATCTGCTACCTCTCCGGTTACATAGTGGCCAATCTGTCCCCACTTGTTGTCATTTTTGTCGGTTTGATTTGCATTGAAAAGCAGGATTCCGGAGAGTAAAATAAGAATGTTCATCAGAATAGTCGTTTTATGATTGAATAGTATAAATAAGATATCATCATTTGGCAGAACTGTCTAATTCAATTTATGCAATTCAGGATCTCAATTCTGCCAATTTTTTATAGAGCTTTCTCTCCTCAGCAGTAAGTTTTTCCGGCAACTCAAGCGCGATTTTAATGTAGTAGTTGCCCCGTTTATCAGCATTATTAAATTCCGGCAGTCCGCGACCCGCAAGCCGAAACATCTTCCCATTCTGAGTCTCGGCCGGCACATTCAGTTTCACCTTTCCACCAAGAGTCTGAACGGTTAAATCTCCGCCAAGAGCAGCTTTGTATACCGGCAGATTCACGGTCTGAACAATATCTTTTCCTATACGTTCAAATCCTTCCTTATCCTGAATTTTAATTTTCAGGTAAAGATCTCCCTTTCGTCCGCCAGGGCCCGGTTTACCTTTTCCCTTCAACTTCAGCCGTTTCCCGTCTTCGATGCCGGCGGGAATTTTAACTTTCATCTTTTCTGAACCGATACGAAGCTGCTTTTCAACTCCGTGCATAACATCCTCTAAGTCTATACTGATCTGGGCTTCCGTATCGGCAATACGGGTGCGCTGCCTGGTTCGTGCACCCGGTCCGGTACGAGAGTACGTTTGTGAGGTTTGGCCGCCAAATGGATCTCCGCCATTTCCGCCATACTGGCCACCTCCGAATAGGGTTTCAAAAAAGCTGGAGAAAGGACTTCCTCCGCCGGCTGACTGACGGCCGCCGCCAAAAATATCATCCATGTTAATATTCACCCGCTGACGACCACCGCCGCCGCCGCTGCGAGCATACTGCTGCCAGTTAAAATCATCTGCGCTGGCTCCGGCCTGCTCATATTTTTTCCAATCGGATCCAACCTGATCATATAGCTTTCTCTTTTCAGGATCCTTCAGTACCTCATACGCCTCTCCGATCTCTTTAAATTTCTCTTCCGCACGCTTATTCCCCGGATTTTTATCCGGATGAAATTTCGCCGCCATCTTTCGATACTGCTTTTTGATCTCATCCTGAGATGCATCACGGGATACGCCAAGCGTCTTGTAGTAATCTTTGTATTCCATAATCAGTCTTTCACATCCTTCATTTTAATTCAACAATTGCAAAAGTGATGCCACCCCCTCTCAAATTGCTGTATTGACAGGTAATACTGACGGAATGAAGGTTTTGCAAGTTGCTGACCAGTTGGGCAAATTGCTGAATACTATAATAATCAGAAGTAAAATACCCCTCACGGCTTAGGCCGATTTCCACAAGGATGGAATTTCATAAATAACTGCCCAAATTTTCACAAAATTAAAAAGCCCCTGCCTGAAATCAGACAGAGGCTCAACCTTAACCATTAACATAAACCAAAATTACAACTCAAACGCCACGAAGATGTTTCTTCCCTGCCGGTTTACTCTGAGTAGCGCCACATCATTCTCTTCATCAATCAGAGACTGAACAGCCCCGTAAAACTCTTCAGGCTGAGTAACAGATGTGCCTGAAACCTGAGATATTACATCTCCTCGTCTCAAGCCCTGAGTATAAGCCCTGCTGGCTTCACTTATTTCACTCACAACCACTCCATAAGTCTGAGATTGCAAATTTAATTGACGTCGAATAGAGTCCGTCAGCTCTTCTACCGCAAAACCAAGACGCTCGCGTAATTCTTCACTCTCTGAGGAGCTCATATCCTCGGCTATCTCTTCGGTATTCAATTCGCCCAGCTCAACCGTAAAATCTTTGGTTTCGCCATCGCGGTAAACTGTAATTTCCACTTCAGTACCCGGTGCTGTATTGGCAATCGCAACTCTGAAATCATAAAAGTCACTAACAATTTCCCCATTCAGCTGAACCACTACATCACCTTCTTGTAGTCCAGCCTCGGCAGCCGGACCGTCTTCTACCACATCACCAATTACAAACCCGCGGGGATCATCCATACCCAGCGCACGAGCCATTGTACGATCAACTTCACCGCCCATTGAGATTCCAAGATATCCGCGTGCTACACGGCCATCGGTAATTAATGATTCCATCACATTCCGGGCCATATTGATCGGAATAGCAAAACCGAGCCCCTGATTTCCGCCACTTCTGCTGGCAATGGCTGTATTGATCCCGATTAGATCACCCTCTACATTAATCAGCGGACCACCGGAGTTTCCGGGGTTAATGGCAGCATCGGTCTGAATATAATTTTCAAACTCATTCAGGCCCAAACCGGATCGCCCACTGGCGCTCACAATACCCATAGAAACAGAGTGAGAAAACTGGTTTCCAAGAGGGCTCCCAATAGCCAGTACCATCTCGCCGGATCTTAAATTATCACTATCGCCCAACGGAATAGCCCGTAAATCATCATGCTCAACTTTCAAAATTGCAATATCGCTGGCGGGGTCGGTACCTACAATTTCTGCATCCAGCTCTTCTCCATCAAACATTGTGATTTTTATCTCATCTGCATTATCGATCACGTGGTTATTGGTAATAATGTAACCCTCTTCGGAAACAATCACGCCTGATCCCAGCCCCTGACGCTGAAATTCTCTCTCCTGGTCAAAGCGCGGGTCATCAAAAAAGAAAGAAAATGGTGATTGCTGTCGCTGACGAACGGTCTGTGATGTATTTATTGTCACAACGGTGGGATTGGTGCGCTCGGCAATATCTACAATAGCGTTGTTAAAATCTCTCAGGGTTCTTGCTGCTTGATCATCAGCTGCTTCTGAAGACTCATTAAATGTCGGAAGTGATTTTGTATCTGAATCTTGATCCGAGTCATTTCCAATATTTAACCCGATTAGAAAAAATGCAACTGCAACTGCTGCAATAACGCCTTTTGTTATTCTATCCATAAACCTGGTCTGTCTGTTTAATTTTAATTTGGCGGTCAGTCATCATAAATCCTGACAAACTGTTTACCCGCGCTCTTCTGTGTGAACGATCTGTAGATCGTCGTGTTTCATTCAAATTATTATATAAATCAACAGAGTTTCTAACTTTCGGAAAACCTGATTATTGCACAAAAAAATGCCGGAGACACTTGATCAAAGGATCTCCGGCGCTAACTAACCTGCTCTCTTAGGGGACATATGAGAACAGCTCTTACTACTAACTACTTATTTAATCTTAATCTGTTTTTTCATCTTCTCTTCGCTCTTGTCGATGGTGATATTCAAAATACCATCTTTGTATGAAGCGTTGATGCTGTCATCCTTCACATCGTCAGGAAGCTGGAAAGATCGGGTAAAAGAACCGTAATGGCTTTCTACTCTGTGAAACGTCTTGCCTTCTTCCTCATGTTCAAATTTTCGCTCTCCGCTGATTGTCAAACGACCTTTTTCAAGATCAATCTGAATATCATCTTTCTTCATACCGGGAAGAGTTACATCTATAACGTACTGCTTCTCAGTTTCTGATATATCAATTTTAGGAGCAAAAGAACTTTGCCGATTTGCTACTGCATCATTGAAAAATTCATCCATAATGTCTGAAAATCGCTGACCAAAAATATCTGTTCCTGGTTGAGAATATCTTACGAGTGCCATAATGACCTCCGGTTTTAAGTTGGTGTTTAAAAAGTTTTGTTCAATTGTTCAATTTAATTGATGCAAGTGAGATGCCAATGCTTAATTTCATGTCATTGCTGACAGGTACGTCATGAAAAATATGAAGTTGTTTCAGTCCGACTGATTGCTGTGTGACCGGCTGTCATTTCCCAAAAGACAGTATGACTCAGCCCGACTGCTATTCTGTCTGACTCACCCTTATCCGTTCAAAAGCTTTTCCGGCTTACCCATTTAATCTGTAGCTTACAGCTCATTCAGCCTTTCATTAGTCAAATTGATCCGAATAATGTTCAACATCCGCTGCTTTATTTTTTCTTCTCTTCTGATCTCATTTGGACTTATTATACCTGTTGAGGCTCAGGAGACAGATCTTTTTGAATACGGTACAGATGAAAACATTTTTCGGCTCGAACTGGATCGCGGCATGTACGAAATTTCTTTTTACTCACCCAAGGTTGCAGAGATAACTTTCTATGAAAACGGCCGAACTGATTATCCCGAATCGCACGCGGTTGTAGAAGAAAAAAATGCAGCACACTTTGATGTTGATGATACCGGAAATCATGTAGCACTTCTCACTGATGGGATCCAGGTTTTCATCGAAAGACCCACCGGAGAAATTTCATTATATTACAATAGTCAGAAACTGTTCGAAGAGCGTGATGGATTTCAGTCCACAGATGAAGGGTTTGAAGTAGATTTTAACATTTCAGAAACAGAGATTCTGATGGGTGGAGGCGCACGCGCCCTGGGAATGGATCGCCGAGGGAATCGGCTCAGGCTGTATAATCGTGCCCACTACGGGTATGAAACTCGTTCCGAATTGATGAACTACACACTCCCGATGGTGTTCTCATCAAAGAAATATGCTATTCACTTCGACAACCCCACAACCGGCTGGCTTGATTTGGACAGTCAGTTCAACAATTCGATTTCATTTGAAGCTATTTCCGGGCGGAAAACATACCAGGTGATTGCGGGTAATAAATGGGAAGAAATTCTGTATAACTACTCAAAACTAACCGGATTTCAGCCATTACCACCGCGTTGGGCACTGGGAAATTTTTCCAGCCGCTTCGGCTACCACTCTCAGGAAGAGGTTCTCTCTACCGCACAAAAGTTCCGGGATCTGGAGGTACCCGCCGACGCTATCATCCTGGATCTCTACTGGTTTGGAAAAACGGTAAAAGAGACGATGGGGAATCTTGCATTTGACCGGGACTCTTTCCCTGATCCGGAAAAGATGATTGATCAGCTCGAGGAGATGGATATGAAAACCGTGCTCATCACCGAGCCGTTTGTCGTGACTACTTCCGATCGATGGGATGAAGCAGTGGAGATGGATGTACTTGCCAAAGATTCACTCGGCGGCCCGGCCACATACGATTTTTTCTTCGGCAACACCGGGCTGATCGACCTGTTCAAGCCTGAGGCCCGCGACTGGTTCTGGAATATATACGATGATCTGATTGAGTTAGGTGTGCACGGCTGGTGGGGTGATCTGGGTGAACCGGAAGTTCATCCGGAACATCTCATACATCATACAGGAACAGCAAACGAAGTCCACAACATCTATGGCCACGAATGGGCCAAGCTTGTTCACGAAGGGTATCGGGAAAACTACCCGAATGTTCGACCTTTCAACCTAATGCGCGCCGGATATTCCGGATCCCAGCGTTTTGGTTTAATTCCTTGGTCGGGCGACGTAAACAGAACCTGGGGCGGACTTCAGTCACAACCGGAGATATCCCTTCAAATGGGAATTCAGGGGTTTGGCTACATGCACTCCGACCTTGGGGGTTTTGCCGGAGACTTGCTGGATGACGAACTCTACGTTCGATGGCTTCAGTATGGAGTTTTTCAGCCAATTTATCGCCCGCATGCACAGGAGGACGTACCCTCCGAACCGATATTCAGAAGTCAGGAAGCACTCGATCTCTCCCGAAAAGCGATTGAGCTTCGTTATCGGCTGATACCCTACATTTACACACTGGCTTTTGAACATTCTGTAGAGGGTTTGCCGATGATGCGTCCGCTCTTTTTTGAGGAGCCCGATAATCACGAGATCTATAAAGTTGCCGGAACTTATCTCTTTGGCAGCGATCTGCTCATCTCCCCTGTGATGGAGCCGGGAAAAGATGAGCAGTCCGTCTGGTTCCCCGGAAAATCCAACTGGTTTGATTTCTATTCAGGAGAAAAATTCGAAGGCGGAGTACAAAAAACAGTCTCTGCGGTGGAGGAATCCATACCGACATTCGTTCGGGGAGGAGCCATTATTCCGATGAGCCAACTGGTCCAATCTACTGTTCATTACTCTGTTGAGACTCTGGATTTAATGCAGTTTCATGACCGGACGGTTCCCTACTACAAAACTTTTGTCTACCACGACGACGGACTGACATACGATGCCCATAAAAAAGATGCGTATGAAATACTGCACATCAGCTCGGCAAATCGAGGTGAAAAATCGACTTTGAAATTTATGAAAGAAGTGGGCAAGAATTTTCAGTCGGAGATTCGATTCTTGAATATCGAGATTAAAAATGCGGATCGGCCTGTGCAGCAGGTTCTGCTGGATGGTGAACCTGTTTCATTTCAGATAGAGGAAAACACCCTGTTGATTGATGCTCTTGAACTGAACACCACCCGCCACGAACTTCAGATATTTTGGGATGAGTGATCCGGTAGTGAATACTCTTAAAAAGTCACAATCTGATACCCATCCTGAATAAACGATCGAAGACTTGGGTGATCGTCATAATAGTCCAGCAGGTCAACGTCAGTTTTTCGAACCTCATTAATCACTCCGAATGCCTTGGAGCAAAATTTACAGGCCCCGTGAATATTGCCTTTAACAGCTTTATAGAGTGGGTTGGCATCATGCTCTTCATCAGCAAGCTTTGGCACCCAAGTTGTTCCTGCTCCGTCAAATACAATTTTGACTTCATCGTCGTGATCCTGAAGCTCTTTGGCGAATTCAAGCGCATTAACAATTCGACCAAGTGCTTCATGGCTGCCGGCTTCTGCTAATACAACTATCGCTATCTTACTCATTGGCTTATCTTTTTTAATGAACATTGATTTATTGATGGATGACTTAGATCGGAAATTTCTTACCAAATCAATTCATTTAAGACAAAAAGTAAGAGCTTGAAGAGTTGGAACATCTTCATGAATCAGATATAAACACATAACCTCATACTGCTTCATGAAAAATCAGATTCTCTTACCCCTTTTCGTTCTTACAACCTCAATGATTTTGTTTACCGCCTGTTCTTCCGGTCAATCCAATCAAGCTGATGCTCAGGCTGAACTCGAAGAAGCTCCCGAATTTGAAGTTACAACCATCGATGGTGAAACTATCAGCCTGCAGACTTCCCTGGATGAAGGCAAGCCGGTAGTGATCTATTTTACGGCATCATGGTGCCCGATCTGCGCTCAAAACTGGCCGGTTCTGTCCGAAGTGTACCCTGAATTTGAAGATCGACTGACACTCGTAGCTATCAGCATTGACCCGACGGATGATGAGGAAACAATCAGGGCACTGGCTGAAGAGGAAGGATTTCGATTCCCCGCAACCAAGGGCATTCCTGACATTATGATGGATTATGGTGTTGACAGCCAGGCAACCACTGTAGGTGTGAATCGCGACGGAAATATTGAATTCAGACGTAATAAAGTTGCGCTTTCTGCGGATGAATATCGTGAGCTCTTTACACAGCTTGTCGACTAAAAGCCGATATCTTTTGTTTCAATAGTTAATCACACCCTTCATCTGAGTAAGACTCATATTCATGGAATTCATAACATTTTCATTCCTGCAGGGAGTTGTGGCTTTTTTCGCCCCCTGTGCCGTTGCCCTTCTTCCCGGTTATATCATCTCATTTATCAGCCGGGAAGCCGCCGGGAAACCCTCACAAAGTGAAAAACTGTATAGGGGGCTAAAGCTGGCACTGCTTAGCATTTTAGGAATACTTGTAATCTACTCTATTGCAGGCGTACTCATTGTGGTTGCCAGTCAACTGCTGAAAGCCTACATGAAGTGGATTACCATCGGTATGGGAAGCCTGATCATCATCCTGGGAGTTCTGCTCATGTCCGGCAAGAGTGTTGCTTTTTCCGTTAATATCAATCAAAAAAGTGATCGCTCTGAGATTGGTGAAGCTTTTTTCTTTGGAGTGGCTTACGCCATTGGGGCACTCGGCTGCCTCTTTCCGCTGTTTCTGGTAGTTGCAACTCAGGCGATGTCGGCTCCTACTGCCTGGCTGGGCGGTTCATATATTCTGGCTTATTTTGCAGGAATCAGTCTGATGATGATTATGGCCATTTTACTTTCTTCCTTTGCACGTGATTTTTTCATGAAATACCTGAGAAAGTTGTTGCCGCATATGGAGAAAATCACCGGCAGCCTGTTAATTCTGGCCGGCATCTACGTAATTTATTATCAAATGATTTTAATCTAATCACTTAGCAACCTCTCAATCATCAAAAATAATTCTGATCTGTAGTTAACTTCTTGCTTTATTCTATTATTTTCTGACTGACAGATCTCGACTGAAATTACAGAAAATCGGAATAATCGATGCTTAGTTGGTTCAATAAAAAGAATAAGAATAAAGGCTCTTCGCTGACCAATGATGACTGGGTTGAGCAGCTTAAACCTCCTCCGGCCGAACAGGCTGTTGGGCAGCTGCGATTGATTCTTGTAAGAGGACTGAAACCCGCTCTATATAAATATGTTGACAGGGAGCTGGATCAATTTGTTGAGGATACCGTTCAGGATGCACTGTTGAAGATTCTTGACAAAGTGGACACTTTCCGTGGAGAGAGTAAATTTACAACATGGGCGATGAAAATTGCCGTCCGCGAAGGGCTCTCCGAATTGAGACGAAAAAAATACAACGACATCTCCCTAAACGATCTTTCAGCCAGCGATGACGAATCGGGACGGGATGAGATCAACCAAATGAGTTTTACTGATTACAGTCCAAATCCAGACCGGGCTACTCATGAACGGATGATTCTCCAAAAAGTTCAGAAAATGATCGATGAAGAGCTAACGGATAAACAGAAAACAGCGATCAATGCTTTAATGATGCACGGCCTTCCCATTGAAGTTGTAGCCGAACAGATGGGCACGAACCGGAATGCCTTATACAAACTGGTACACGACGCCCGGCTGAAGATGAAAAACCGCCTGATGGCTGAAGGAATCGATCCGGACGAAATGTTAAACCAACTGTAAGATATTTTTTCACCGAACCGTCTAAGGTTCGAAAGATCCAAAAATGACTATGAAACTGACACAAGATAAGCTCAAAAGCATGATCCGTATGATCAAAATGACTTTGGATCACGAAATCGGTTGCGAAGATTGTTATGATCAGCTGCACAAATTTGCTGAAATGGAGCTGCAAAACAAATCACCGGAAAAAGCACTTCCGAGAGTCAAGGAGCATCTCGAACGATGTGGAAACTGCCGTCAGGAGTATGAAGCGTTGTTAAAAGCCATTGAAGCATCAGCCGAACTTAAAGAATAGTATTTTGCATAAGTAAGATGGAATGCATTCTAGTCGTCTAATGGTTTGATTGGAAAATCCACTTATTGAATCGTTATGAAACTTCACTTTCTATTATTCTCTTTACCTCTTGTATTTATTGGATTTTTCCTTTCCTGCAATTCCGTGACTACGAACAGTTCAACTGATGAGAATGTCAACGAAACTGAAGACAGCGGCTGGCTCATTCCTGAAGATCAGGTTTTTGAAGGCGCCGGGCGTGAAGATATCCCCTCTATTGATGATCCTTCATTTAAACCTGTTGGCGACATCGATTTCCTGGAAGATGACGAGCTTATTGTTGGGATTAAGATCGGGGATGAAATCAGAGGGTATCCCCATCAAATTTTGAACTACCACGAGATTGTTAATGATTTCATTGGAGATGAAGCTGTAGCTGTCACTTTTTGCCCTCTCACAGGATCCGCTTTGGCATGGGACAGAGAGATTGAGGGGGAAATCACAGAGTTTGGAGTTTCCGGATTGATACACAAAAATAATCTCATCGCATACGACCGCGCCACGAATTCGTATTGGAGCCAGATGCTTGAGCAAAGCGTTAATGGAGAGCGAATTGGTGCAAGACTGCAATCATACAACATCCTGGAAATGAACTGGGAAGCATGGAAACAGCATTTTCCGGACTCAGAAGTATTAACAGGAGAAACCGGATTTGATCGTAATTACTCATCCTACCCGTACGGCAGAAATTACAGTAATGACGACGACAATATTGTATTTCCGATTCATCGGGAAGACGACAGGCTCGACCGAAAAGAGCTCGGTCATGGAGTATTATACAATCTGGATTTGCACGTTTTTGTTTTGTCCGATTTCCCGGATACTACAAATGTGGTGAATAGAAACGTTGCCGGTGAAGACCTGGTGATCATCGGCAATTCTAAACAGGATTTTATCAACTCTTTCTCTGCTGTAACATCCGATGGAATAAAATTGCGTTTTTCAATATCCGACCAGGATCCGCCGGCACTCATGGAAGATGAAGAGGGTAATATTTGGAACTATTTTGGTGAGGCAATTTCAGGTCCCAGAACCGGTGAAAAACTTAAACCCATTCGTTCATACAACGCTTATTGGTTTGCATGGGCAGATTTTTTCGGCATGGATCCGAGAAGGCCTCATATCTCTTATCCTTAATTTATTACTTTTGCCCCACAAACACCCTGTAATCCCATGCTTCGAGCTCAAGAGTTGAATTTTCATCAAACTCAACAGGTTCATTGCTAAAATAATCGATGTACTCACCGTGGTGCAGTGACTCCTCTAATTCAACACTCTGAGGATCACCGGAAAAGTTAATCACGGCAAACACCTTGTTCTCCTCATTTTGCCGGACAAAACTGAGTACACTCTCTTCTGAACTGTTTGGCACGCGAATCATCGTTGCGCCCCACTCCGAATGCCATAATGCGGAGTTCTCTTTCATCAATTCGAAGAGTTTTTTGTAAAGGTCGCCGATGGGATGATCTCTCCACTCTATCGGATCTTTTTCAAAAAATTCCAGTCTGCGATCATTTCCTGCTTCCTGTCCGTTGTAGATCAGCGGCACTCCTTCACCTATAACTGATAAAACAATGGCCGCTTCCAGTCCATCCCCGAACTTTTCGTACATGGTGCCTTCCCATGCATTCTTGTCGTGATTACTTACAAACGTCATCCGCATGCTCTTTTTCGGAAAGGCGCTCTCGTTCCACGAATAGTAAACATAGAGCGGACTCAGATCTTCAGCGTCGCCCGTGGTAATCTGTTCAACAGCCTCATACCAGCTCCAGGCGTAGGTCATATCAAATGCCTCGGCATGCAGATCTCGGGATTCCCATTCGGCCAGCATAAAAACGGGTTTCACCTCTTCCAGTTCCCGCCGAACATTATTCCAGAAATCAACCGGAACAAAACCGGCCACATCTGCCCTGAATCCGTCAATATCCGCCTCTTCCACCCAATATTTCATCGCCTTTGTCATATACTCGCGCACTTCCGGCTTACTGTAATCCAGATCAATAATATCCGACCAGTCCCACCAAGGAGTCGGTCTGAAATCTCCTTTCCAGTCGCGGGCATACCAGTCAGGATGCTCTTCTGTCAGCGGATTATCCCAGGCCGTATGATTCGCCACCCAGTCCAGAATGACATACATACCCAGCTCATGAGCCCTGTCCACAAAACTCTTCAAATCCTCCAGATCTCCAAACTCCGGGTTCACACTGTAATAATCCTTTACGGAGTAGGGACTTCCCAATGTTCCTTTCCTGTTCTTCTCTCCGATTTCGTGAATCGGCATCAGCCACAGGATATCAACTCCCAATTCTTTCAGGCGGGGCAGGTGCTCTTCGGCAGCATTGAATGTTCCCTTTTCCGTAAACTGGCGTGTATTAATTTGATAGATCGCTGCACTCTTGCTCCACTCGGGGTGCTCAAGCTTTACATACTCCTTTGGCTGATATGGATCGGGGTTTTCTGAACAGGCTGACATCATGATTAAACTAAAAATTAACACAATAGTGAGTGTGAGCAGTTCTATTGATTTCATGGCACTCTGATCTAAATTAACGTGAGTTGAATATTGAATATAAAGCCATCGATTTTGGCAATTTGTGAAGTCCCCCTTATTTCTAAGAACCTGTCCCAAAAGATATTAATGATTTATGGATGCCTTAATGATGAAATCCACTTCGTGAACCTTCGAGACTTTGTGCCTTCGTGGCAAACTGCCGCATTTACCACGAAGACGCGAGGACACAAAGCAGCACGAAGAACTTGTCTCATAAATACTTTTTAGACAGCCTCACAAATCTCTTCAAAATTCTTATTCAGATCACACACTGAATTAAAAAAGGCAACACTCAAACCAATCGTTTAAATGCTGCCTTTTTAAAATAGTCGAAAAACTGCAATCTGCAATGAATGCAGTCTTATGATCGATAGCTCTTATTCCATTCCCGGGCCACAAGAAACGCCATTTCCAGGCTCTGCTCGTAGTTCAGGCGCGGATCACAGTACGTCTCGTAGTTGGTGCTTAGCCCGGATTCGTTCAGGCCATTAGCTCCACCTACGCATTCGGTTACGTTGTCACCAGTCAGCTCCAGGTGAACACCGCCGAGATAACTTCCTTCAGCTCTATGAACTGCAAATGTCTCCCGGATCTCCTCCAGGATATCATCAAACCGGCGGGTTTTAACATTGTTTTCCGTTGAGAATGTATTTCCGTGCATCGGGTCGCAGCTCCAAACTACCGGATGACCTGCCTTTTTTACCGCCTTGATGTATCGTGGCAAATGCTCTTTCACTTCATCCACGCCCATTCGGGAAATCAGTACAATTTTACCCGCTTCGTGGTTTGGATTGAGCTTGTCCATGATTTCGATCGTCTCATCCACATCAAATGGAGGGCCGACTTTGATTCCAATCGGATTTTCTATTCCCCGAAGATACTCAACGTGTGCACCGTCTATCTGCTTGGTTCGGTTACCCAGCCACACCATGTGGCCGCTCAGGTTAAACCAGCCTGCCTTTCTCGGCACCTGACGCGTCTGAGCAGAATCGTAATAGAGGTTCAGCGCTTCGTGCGACGTGTAGATATCCACTTTGTGAAGCGTGCTAAAAGAATTTGGCGTGATAGTCTCCATAAAGTTGATCGCTTTATGAATTGAGTTCACCATCGCCTCGTAATCCTTGTAATATTCGTTGTTCTGCATAAAATCAAGCTCCCACTGCTCGGGATGCTGCAGATCGGCAAATCCCTCATCGGCCAGTGCCCGCAGGAAGTTGAGCGTCAGTGCCGATTTCTCATACCCTTTGATCAGACGCTGTGGATCGGGCGTCCGTGCTTCCTTATTCGGTTCAAAACTGTTGATCAGATCCCCGCGATAATTCAGCATCTCCACGCCGTCAATCATTTCAGAATCTTTGGAACGCGGCTTGGCGTATTGTCCGGCAATTCGCCCCACGCGCAAAATTGGTGTACCCATTTCATGCACCAGAATAAAACTCATCTGGAGCATTACCTTCAGCATGTTCACAATTTTCGATGCCGTACATGCGTCAAATGTCTCTGCACAATCGCCGCCCCAAAGCAGAAATCCCTCACCTTTAGAAACATTGGCGAGTTTTTCCTTCAGCGCTTCAATTTCCCATGATGTAATGAGAGGTGGCAGGTTTCTAAGTTCCTGGTAAGCTTTTTCTAGCCGGATTGTATCAGGATACGGCGGAAGCTGTTCAATAGGCTTGGAACTCCACGAGAGCGGGCTCCATCCATTTTCATTTGGCTTCAGATTGATGTTGAGCGGATTTGCGGTTTTGGGATCGATCGGCATTTAATTTACTGCTTAAGATTTCAAAAAGAGCCTTAAAAATAAGATTTATTCAGCGTAAAGCCTATTTTTTAACATTCAACAATTCTAAAACAACTCATGAATGTGATTCGTTTTTTATTTGTTTGATTCATATGCCTTTCCGTTAAACTCTTCGTATTTTTGACGGTTGCCTATTTGAATTTTCATTTTACCTGAGCACACTTTTGAAGAACAACATCATCATCCGCGGAGCGCGCGAACACAACCTCAAAAATTTCGATATCGATATTCCCCGGGAGCAGCTGGTAGTTTTTACCGGCCTATCAGGCTCCGGAAAATCGTCCCTCGCTTTTGACACCATTTATGCCGAAGGGCAGCGCCGGTTTATGGAATCTCTTTCCGCTTACGCGCGCCAGTTTCTCGGTATGATGGAACGCCCCGAAGTGGATTTTATCGACGGACTCTCCCCTGTAATCTCCATCGATCAGAAAACAACCAACCGCAATCCGCGCTCAACGGTTGGTACGGTTACTGAAATTTATGATTTTTTACGCCTTCTATACGCCCGAATCGGGGTGCCCTATTCTTACATCTCCGGCAATAAGATGGAGAAACAGACCTCCGATCAGATTGTTCAGGCGATCATGGAGCTGCCTAAGGGAACCAAGGCCTACTGCATGGCGCCGGTGGTTCGCGGCCGGAAAGGTCACTATCGCGAGCTTTTTGAGCAGATGCAGAAACAGGGATTTGTAAAGGCACGTGTGGATGGTGAACTGATCGACCTGGAAGGAGAAATAAAGCTGGATCGATATAAAACCCACAATGTGGAAGTAGTGGTGGACCGATTTGTTATCTCTCCAAAAAGTGAAAAACGAATATCTGACAGCGTTCACATGGCGCTTGAGATGGCCGATGGCAACCTGATTCTCGGAGTGCAGGAAAATGGAGAAATCACAGACAAGGTTTTTTCAAAACACCTTTACGATCCCGAAAGCGGCCTCTCCTATGAAGATCCTGCTCCAAACCTGTTTTCATTCAACTCTCCATACGGTGCCTGCAAAGCTTGCAACGGGCTCGGCTACCGCTATGATGTGAGCCGGGAGCTGGTGATTCCAAATCCTGAACAGACTATTGCAGATGGTGCCATTCGATTCTTGGGTGAACCGCGAGATATTTTCATTTTCAAACAACTGAAGGCGGTACTCGATACTGTTGATCTCGATTTTCATACGCCAATCAAAAACTTTTCGGATGAGGTTTTGGATCTACTGTTTAATGGCGGAGGTGACCAAAAGTTTAACGTTAGCTACGATTTCAAAAATAGTAATGTAACCTACAAACACTTGTATTCCGGATTGAGATCGATTATCCGCGAGCAGTATGAAGACAGTAAATCGAACAAGCAGCGGGACAAAGCCAAAGCGTACCTTTCAAAAATCGACTGTCCGGAATGCGGTGGCGGACGACTCAACAAAGAGGCCCTCTCCTACAGAATTGATGGGTATACCATTCACGACTTGGTTAATCAGGATATTCGCAAACTGAGACTCACCATCGGAAATCTGAAACTATCCGAACGCCAGCGGATAATCGGTCAGCAGGTGCTGAAAGAAGTTATCGACCGGATCGACTTTCTGCTGAATGTGGGACTCGACTATCTCACGCTGAACCGGGAGGCGCAAACCCTGAGTGGCGGTGAAGCCCAGCGAATTCGTCTGGCTACACAAATTGGTACACAGCTCGTTGGCGTTCTCTACATTCTGGACGAACCGAGTATTGGATTGCATCAGCGGGATAATATCAAACTGATCAAATCACTCGAAACACTGCGCGATCTCGGCAACAGCGTCATTGTAGTAGAGCATGACCGCGAAACCATCGAGCACGCTGACTACGTGGTGGACCTTGGACCTGGTGCCGGGACTGAAGGCGGCTATATTGTTACACAAGGCACTCCCGAAGAACTCGATCCCGAAGCAATGACCACCAAATTCCTGCGGGATGAAGAGATGATTCCGTATCCCGATCAGCGTCGTAATGGAAGCGGAAAGTCGATCACCATTCACGATGCCAGAGGACACAACCTGAAAAGTGTGGATGTTAATATCCCGCTCGGGAAATTTATCTGTGTTACCGGCGTGAGCGGCAGCGGAAAAAGTTCGCTGATCAACCAGACATTGGTGCCAATTCTATCCAATGAATTTTACAACTCCAAGTCGGTTCCGCTTCCCTACAAATCTGTTGAAGGATTAAACAATGTGGATAAAGTGATATCGATTGATCAGAGTCCGATTGGCCGAACGCCGAGATCCAACCCCGGAACATATACCAAGGTATTTGATCACATCCGGTCTCTTTTTGCTGAACTGCCGGAATCAAAAATTCGCGGCTACGATCAGGGACGATTCTCTTTTAACGTGAAAGGAGGGCGATGCGAAGCGTGCCGCGGTGATGGGGTTCGAAAAATTGAGATGAACTTTCTGCCCGATATTTACGTGGATTGCGAAACCTGCAACGGTAAACGATACAACCGCGAAACCCTCGAAATTCACTACAAAGGCAAAAATATTTCAGATGTACTGCAAATGCCGATCAGTGAAGCTGAAGAATTTTTTGACTCGGTTCCCTCAATCAAAAGAAAGCTGGAGACCTTAAACTCTGTCGGACTTGGATATCTGACTCTAGGCCAATCCAGTACGACCCTCAGCGGCGGGGAGGCCCAGCGAATCAAACTATCACGAGAACTCTCCAAAATTGGAACTGGCGACACGATATACATCATGGATGAGCCTACAACCGGACTCCACTTTCAGGATGTTCGCATGTTGGTGGATGTAATTCAGAAACTGGTTGAGAAGGGAAATACTGTGATTGTAATTGAACACAACCTGGACCTGATCAAGGCAGCCGACTGGATTATTGACTTGGGACCTGAAGGCGGGGAAGCCGGCGGACAGATCCTCACCGAGGGAACACCCGAAGAAATAGCCGAGCACAAAGAGAGCTATACCGGAAAGTTTTTGAAGCAAGAGTTTGAGAGGGAGAAGAGAACAGTTAGCAGTTAGCAGTTGGCAGTTGGCAGTTGGCAGTTGGCAGTTGGCAGAAACTGCATAAAACTATTCAAAACAAAGTTACACTTTTTACCTTTTCACGTTGATCCTTTTCCTTAAAAATTAATTTGTCAACCGCCCGTCTACTGCCTATTTTTGACAGTCTGATGAAAAAGCGATTTTCACATATTATTCGCTCAACGGTTATCTCATTTTTGATGACCGGACTTTTGGCACATTTGCTGGTGCCATTTTCAAGTCACGCGCAAAAAACGGCCTTTTCTCAATGGCTGAACCAGAATGTGGCTTCATCCGGTGACGAATCAGAAAGTGAACTTCGAGATGCTATTCTAAAACTTCCCGAACAGATTTCTGATTTTCGTTTGCTAGTTGAACAGGCCTCTAACCTGATTGCCAGCAACAAAGAAGATTTCCGCCTGAATCGCACATTGCCTGAAAACAGTAGTGATCAGGTAACATCATGGCTCGTTGGCCAATGGAATTTCTTTCAGCAGCAACAGACCGGGACGGATGCCCTGCTTCCGGAAACCCCTGCGCCTGCTAAGAAATGGATCACACCCAGCAACTTGTCAAAAATGCTGTTTGCCATTGGCACTGCTGATGACAATCTGCTAAATAGCGAATCACACTTTTTAAGATCGCATTTCAATCCAAGTTACTTTATTCGCCCACTTGTCAGCGGAATAAGTATCAACGCTCCCTAGATTTTTGTATGCAGGTGTAATGAATCTGCCCAATACCTGCATCACCCCACACAACCTATCTGCTAACATTATTATGCCCTTAAGGCATTAGATTTTCAATTAATAAACTTGAAGCAATCACATATGAAAGGTCAAAACAACGGTTTTAAGATCGGTTCCATCGTTGTCTTTTTAGGACTAACGCTCTGGTACCTTTTTCCAACCATACAAAATAATTTAGAACAGCGCCACATGGCTGATATGACCGAATCCGAGAGGATTCAGTATGAATCAGAGAACCTTGAAAAGCTGAATAGCCTGCAGGAAAATTCACTCTCACTGGGATTGGACCTGCAAGGTGGTATGTATGTCACCCTCGAAATCGGAACACCGCAACTGGTCCTTGAGCTGGCCGGTGACTTTGCGGACGATAATTTGGAAGAGGTAATTTCTGTCTCAGAAGATCGTGCACTGGAAGAGAACACTGATTTTATCGATGAATTTGTTGAAGAATTTGAAACCCGTGATCCTGATGCACTGCTCAGCCGGTACTTTCGATCTGATTCTGAAGAGATTACGCGTCGTTCATCAAACGAGGAAATTACCGAATATTTGAAAAATCAGCGTGATGAAGCCGTAACCCGGGCAATGGAAATTATCCGTTCGCGTATTGACCGATTTGGTGTAACTGAGCCTTCTATTCTGCAGCAGGGTAACAACCGTATTGTTGTTGAGCTTCCCGGTGTGGATGATGAAGAGCGTGTTCGCGGTCTTCTGAGAGGAACAGCCCGCCTGGAATTCAGAATGGTAGCGGAACCCGATGAAGTCAACGCTGCAAAACAGCAGGTTGTTGAATATTTCCAGGAAAATGAGGACGAACTGGAAGAAGAGGGACAAGAAAACCTGCTTGATGTATTTGACCCCAATGGCCGGAATGAGTATGTATTTGGATATGCAGCCGGACCCGATACTTCAGTTGTAAACACTCTTCTGAATGATGAAGATGTACAGCGGCTTATTCCAAGAAACACAACCCTGATGTGGGGAGCTGAGCCATTTGCAACCGATGAAGGTGTTGATCTTTTCGAGATAATCGCCGTTCGCAGCCAAATTGAGATGACCGGCGATGTGATTGATGAAGCGCGGGTATCCTTTGAACCGACAACAAACGCCGCAGAGGTTTCCATGACCATGGACTCTGAGGGTGCACGACGCTGGGCACGAATTACCGGTGCTAATATTGGTCGTCCAGTAGCCATTGCTCTCGATGGTTTTGTGGTTTCCTACCCAACCGTTCAAAACGCAATTAACAATGGACGATCCTCAATTACAGGACTTGGAGGCGTTCAGGAAGCCGAGGATTTGGTAAACATTCTCTTATCCGGTGCGCTGCCTGCCCCGCTTGAAATTGTTGAAGAACGAACAGTAGGGGCTTCACTTGGTGAAGATTCGATTCAGGCCGGACTCTACTCCATTCTTTTCGGATTAACTGTTGTAGCAATCTTTATGATTGTATACTATCGAACGGGAGGAGTAATAGCTAACATCGCCTTGATACTCAATATCATCTTTATCCTGGGGATTTTAGCAGCCTTCAAGGCTACGCTCACACTGCCGGGTGTTGCCGGTATTGTATTGACCATCGGTATGGCGGTGGATGCCAACGTACTGATCTTTGACAGAATTCGTGAGGAGATGCGGGGAGGTAAAACACTTCGTGCAGCTATCGACAACGGTTACTCAAATGCGATGAGTGCTATTATTGATGCCAACGTAACGACATTCTTTGTGGCCGTTATTCTCTACAGCTTTGGGGTGGGACCGATCAAAGGTTTTGCAGTTACTCTGATGGCCGGAATTGTAGCATCGCTCTTTAGTGCGATTGTAATTACACGCGTGATTATTGATTATCTGACGCGCGATAAAACAGCTACCGTAAACTTCGGTTAATCAATCACGAAATTAAACAGTTTAAATTAGAGGTAATACATTATGAAATGGTTTGAAACACCAAGTTTCGATTTTATAAGAGGACAGAAGATCGCGTATCTATTTTCAGGTACGATGGTCGTGGTTTCCATTGTGGCCATTTTTGGTCTTGGATTGAACTACGGTATTGACTTTCGCGGCGGTAAAGAGTTCGTTTTTGAATTCGACCAACCGGTGGATGTTGCAGAACTGAGAACGGAACTAACCGAACCGCTTGGAACCGGAATTGCTCCGGAAATCAAGCTCTTTGGATCTGAAAGCGAAATTCTTCTGCGTACAGACGCCGAAGGAGAAATTGATGCCGTTAGAGAAACCATCATGAGCACATTCAGTCAGCTCTACCCTGATGCATCGGTATCTGTCGAAAAGACCGATTTGGTTGGTCCGCGTTTTGCGGAAGATCTTCGCCGGGGCGCACTCTACTCTATCATCTTTGCGCTGGCAGTAGTGTTCATCTATATCTTTATACGTTTTAAAGGTTGGTACTTCTCGGCCGGTGCCATTGCTGCTCTTGCCCATGATGTATTGGTTGTGTTGGGTATTTTCACCATTATGGCAGAGTTTGCACCTTTTGATGTGAGTATAAACCAAGCCATTATTGCAGCATTTCTGACAATTGTCGGTTATTCTTTGAATGATACCGTAGTAGTATTTGATCGTATCCGGGAAAATTCTATTATATATAAAACAATGGCGTTTAAGGATATGGTAAATAAAAGCCTGAACGACACATTGAGCCGTACGGTAATCACTTCGGTTACAACCTTGTTTGTAGTAATCGTGCTGTTTATCTTGGGTGGGGAGGTACTCAAAGGTTTCGCTTTTGCGCTTGTACTTGGCATAATTTTAGGAACTTACAGTTCTCTCTTTATTGCCAGTGCGCTTGTCGTAGAGCTTCAAAATCGGGCCATGAATGCAAAGGCAAAGTCTTGATAGTTAACTAACAAAATAAACGGTAAGTATTATGAGCTTTAATGTTTCTGAACGCTACAGTTCTGTAGTCATTGAAATGAAAGGAAATGTAATGGGCGGGCCGGATGCGGTCAATCTCAATGAAACTCTTCACAAATTGATCGACGAAGGGAAGAAGAATATCGTTGTCGATTTGAGTAAAGTAAAATTCATGAACTCTTCCGGGCTGGGAATGCTGATTGGTGGATTAACCACTTTGCGAAAAGCCGGTGGTGATCTGAGAATTGCCAATGCATCTGACAAAATCGAAAGCCTGTTGATGGTTACGAAGCTCATAACCGTATTTAAACATTTCCGGTCAGTTGATGAAGCTGTCGCTTCTTATGAAGAGAAGTAATTCACCTGTTCAAAATTAATTTTAACGAAGGAGGTGTATCCATACACCTCCTTTTTTTTGGAATCTATGGCTGTACGAATAATTATCGGGGCCCAGTGGGGCGACGAAGGAAAAGGAAAAATTGTTGACCTCTTAAGTAAAGAGGCAAACTACGTTGTCCGTTATCAGGGGGGGGCCAATGCCGGTCACACACTTAAATTTGATGACAAGACAATAGTGCTGCACCTCATTCCTTCCGGGATGTTTAATGGTGATTCAAAATGTATTATTGGTAATGGTGTGGTAATAGATCCCATCGCACTTGTTGAGGAAATTAAAGAAGTTGAAAACCTGGTAGACATCAACCTTCAGGAGCGCCTTTTTATCAGCAGCTCGGCACATGTAATTCTGCCTTATCACAAAACGCTGGATCTGGTAAAAGAGAAGAGCCGCGGGAGTGATGCCATCGGAACCACAGGACGCGGTATCGGGCCGGCTTACGTCAGCAAAGTGTCACGTGTTGGTATACGAATGGGCGATCTTTTGAATGAAAAACTGCTGGAAGAAAAAATCCGGAAAAATCTGGCGGACATCAACAACGCCTTGAAACACGTGTATAACGAGCCGGAACTGGACGCTGATGAGATGATTGCTCAGCTGAAACCGGCTATTTCAACGATCAAGCAGTTTATCTGTAATACTACAGAACTCCTTCACAATGCAATTGAGAATAACGAGCCGGTACTGCTGGAGGGAGCCCAGGGCAGTCTGCTGGATGTTGATCACGGAACCTATCCTTATGTCACCTCTTCTTCACCCACAGCGGGCGGTGCTTGTACAGGTAGTGGAATTCCTCCGATTGCCATCACGCACTCGCTTGGCATCACAAAAGCCTACTGCACACGGGTGGGGAACGGGCCGTTTCCAACAGAGCTTGATGATGCCAATGGTGATAAATTACGAAAGAATGGTCAGGAATTCGGTGCTACAACCGGCCGGCCCAGACGCTGCGGATGGCTGGACCTCGTAGCTCTCCGGTATGCTGTTCGTCTGAATGGGATGAACGAACTGGCCCTTACAAAACTGGATGTAATGGATGATTTCAAGGAGATAAAAGTTTGCACCGGATATAGACTGGATGGAAACGAAATCAATTATTATCCCACGGAAACAGAGCAGGTTGAGCGTCTGGAACCCATATACAAATCATTTCCCGGATGGGAAATTTCTACCCGGAACATCTCATCTTACGATGAACTCCCGGAAAATGCCCAAAACTACATTCAGTTTATTGAAGAGTATATTGGTGTAAATTTCACAATTGTTTCCACAGGACCTAAACGGAACGAAACGATTGTCCGGTAAATCAGGGATGTGATGGACAAGCAAAACTCATTTTGGGTTGAGTATCAGGTTGAAGCCGATGATCGTTCAGATGCTGAATTCAAGGCCGGGTTAATTGCTGTTGAACAATCTGTTGAAATGCCCCCCGAAGTTGTACCCGCCTCAGCGCAGAAGAACATCGGGAAAGTTCTGGATATTACTCAATTGGAGTCTGAACAGTGGTCCGTTAAGATCAATTATCATGTTGACCTTTTTGATGGTGATATCACCCAGTTTTTGAATATCCTGTTTGGAAATATTTCTCTTCAGCCCTGGTGCAGACTCCTGAATACTGACACTGCTATCCTCAACACTTCCTTTCAAGGACCGGCGTTTGGGACAACCGGTATTCGCAAACTGTTGAATGTTGATGAGAGAGCACTGAGTTGCGCAGTGATTAAACCTATCGGGGCATCAAGCGACGAACTCTCCGGAATGGCCCATCAATTTGCCAGCGGTGGAATTGACATCATAAAAGATGATCACGGCCTGACTGATCAAAAATCTGCACCTTTCAAAGAGAGGGTCATTAAGTGTGTTCAGGCTGTTCGAAGCGGAGAGCAGCACACAGGTAAAAAAACGTTATACTTCCCGAATATTACCGTTTCACCCTTTAAGGTAAAAGAAAGGTTTGAACAGGCTGCTGAATTGGGAGCCGATGGGGTATTGATTGCTCCCCAACTGGTTGGTTTAGAGACACTGCATGAACTTACCAAATCAGGCACTCTTCCGATCATGGCGCATCCCACTTTTTCCGGTTCTTATTTGATTAACAAGAGTGGAGTTGATCCGGCTTTCTATTTCGGAAAATTGACCCGTTCACTGGGAGCTGATGCAATTATTTATCCAAACGCTGACGGGAGGTTTTCATTTACCACGGATTTGTGCAAAAAGATCAACCGCAGCTGCCGGGAAAAACGTGGAGGTCACTTACCGGCCCTGCCCGCTCCTGGAGGCGGAGTTCGTCTTGAAACCATTCCGGGTCTGGTACGCTCATACGGTTCAGATACACTTTTTCTGATTGGCGGAAGTTTATTTAAGCAGGGTGATATCAAAAATGCAGCCATGAATTTTCAACAAGCACTGGAAAACCATGAGCAGTAAGTCAACTGTCATAAAAGCAAATCGAGACGGATGGGAGTCTATCGAAAGAAAAGTTTACAAAGAGAGCGGGACCGGTTTTAAGTCAGTCTCCAGGTTTTCTCTTTTAACCGATGACTTCCCGGAGTTAAACTCTCACACTCGTTTTTTTGAAATTGATCCCGGAGGATACTCTTCACTGGAAATGCATCGCCATCCGCATAGTGTGATCATATTGAAGGGAGCCGGTTCTGTTATCATGGACAATGAGATCAGTGACGTAAAAGAGCATGATATTATTTTTATAGCCCCTAATACGATTCATCAGTTTCAGGCCGACAAAGGAGAAAAACTTGGTTTTTTATGTATTGTGGATCGCTACAGGGACAAGCCGGTTGTCCCTGATGAAGATATGATTGCAGAAAAAATTTCTAATGATGATGTTTTAAAGAAAATCAGAAAATAGTCTTGAAAAGAACCGACAGAGAGCCGTATATTTATTGCTCTTGAAATTGTGGGATTTTATCAACGAGCATCCTCCCGATTATTCGGGAGGACCAAGGTTAGGGTCGCAGGTTTGTTAGTTGATTTATTGATTTTAGTACCACACTCTAGCGGGAATAGCTCAGTGGTAGAGCATCCCGAGACGTCGGGACCAAGGTTGGCCTCGCGGGTTAGGCAGTTGATTTATTGATTTTAGTACCACAAACTAGCGGGAATAGCTCAGTGGTAGAGCATCCCGAGACGTCGGGACCAAGATTGGGGTCGCAGGTTTGTTAGTTGATTTATTGATTTTAGTACCACACACTAGCGGGAATAGCTCAGTGGTAGAGCACAACCTTGCCAAGGTTGGGGTCGCGGGTTCAAATCCCGTTTCCCGCTCATTTAAAAGCCCTCTGATTTAATTCAGAGGGCTTTTTTTATTTCAGCACGAAAGCCTACTGCTTTTTATTGATTATTATTGAGATTTCTTACTCTTTTTATTTGTTGGAAATTTTTTTTGTTATCCAGATCAAGAGAAATGTACTATACGTATATCATATTCAGCAAATCGAAGAACAGATATTATACAGGTTACACATCTTCTAATCCCCAAGACAGATTAGACCGACACAACAACGGAATGACATTTTCTACCAAGTCCGGAATTCCCTGGACGCTCGTATTCTTTCGATCTTTTGATAACAAAACCGATGCCATCAAGTTTGAAAACCTCATCAAACGACAGAAAAGCAGAAAATTTATTGCAGAATTGATTCAGCCCCAAAATAATGACCTCCCTGAGTAGTTCAGTGGCAGAGCATCCCGGCAGCCGTCGGGACCAAGGTTGGGGGCGTCACGAGTCAATCGGGATTTCCCGCTCCATTTGAGTTAGTAACTTTAATGAATCAACTACAGATTTGAATAGGAACCTTTTGTTTTTTTCCTGAACACGAATTCAAGCCTGAATTTCTCGTCTGTGTCCAGTTCAAAGCTGGCTTCAAGCTGCAGTAACAGCATCTGAACGATCGTAAAGCCGAGAGTTTTTGGGGAATCAAGATCAGGCTTTTGGTTCATTCCGCGACCATCATCGGAAAACACTACAGTGTATGTGTCATTCTCCTGACAGATTTTTATGAATATATGGCCATCTCCACACCCAAAAGCATACTTCAGGGAGTTGGTCAACAACTCGTTCAGAAGCATTCCAAGCGGAATTGCTTCATTAATATTCATATCGATGCTTTCCATGTCCAAATCGATATTGATACCTCCGGAACCTGCAAAATTGCCTTTGATTATTGCAAAAAGCTCTCTCAGATATTTCTTGATATTTACAGTGGAATAATCATCATTGTCATACAACAGTTCATGCACTTTGGCTATGGAGTGTATGCGATTTATACTCCTTTGAAAAGATAGCTTGGCCCGTTCGTCATCAAACTCATCCATTTCCAGGCTTAACAGGCTTGACACAATGGCTAAATTATTTTTTACCCGGTGATGAACCTCCTGGAGCAAAATGCTGTTTCTTTTTTCAGATTTTACCTTCTCGGTTACATCAAGAATAGTAGCTACAATCACATCCTGTTGTTTATAAACCTCCCTCCTTAGGAAGGCATCCACAGGATAAAGCGTACCGTCTCTGCGTTTAAGAACGGTCTGAAAGTAAATCTCATCTCTGAGATTCTCTTTAAGCGGGTTGATCAACTGAAATAACTCATCGCGGTCATATTCCGGCTTCAGATCATAGGCTGTCATGTTATGTATTTCTGAACCAGAGTAGCCAAGGTTTTTTTTTGGCCGGATCATTCACATATACAAAATAGAGAGACTCGGCATCAAATATGTAGATCTCATTGATGCTCTTTTCAAGAAGATCATTGAGTTCTTTTCGCTCTCTTTTCGCCAATTCCTGTTCTGTCACATCAAATATCACCGAATCCCAACGAATAGAACCATCATCGAGTTTTACAGGGAGCCCCCTGCCGTGCAGGTATTTGAATATTCCTGAGGGTGTTTTAATACTCCAGGTGTGATCCCACCTCTTCATATTTTTAGCTGATTCTTCAATGGAGGTTAGCAAGCCTTTCAAATCCTCTTCCGGTATCTGATCCCACATTTTCCTGGAAGATGCAAGTGCCTCAGCCGAAGATATCTCATACACATCCCGGACTCCATCACTGATAAAGGTGATTTCATCGCTGCCATCTGACTTCAATAAATATCGCTGGATCAGTCCGTTGATGTTGTTAGTGATACTGCTCAGCTGCTCCTGTTGGTGCTTGAGCGTCATTTCAGCTTTTTTCCGCTCAGTAATATCTTGTGAAATACCTCTGACGGCAATTACATTACCTTTATCATCCGCAACGGGAATCCCAATCGTTTTTACAAATTTTGAGTTTCCTTTTTCGGTGATTATATCAAAGTCCTTCGAGTATCTTTCCGAAAACTTGATAACCCGTTCAATCAAACCGCTTAGTTCTTTATTATTGTATAAGCTGAGAATATGGCCCAGAGGAAGAACATGTAACCTTTTGTCACAATCAAATATTTCAAATATCATTTCCGACCAACTGATTTTCCCCGTCTGCAGATCATAATACCAGTCTCCAATTTTTGCCAGTTGTTGTGCCTCCATAAGTCGATCGGTCTGTTCCTTCAGTTTTTGCTCCATCTCAACCTGGTCCGTCACATCCTCTTGTATTGAAAAAAACTCTGTAATCTCCCCGGCATTATTTTTTAGAGGAGTAATATTCATGTTTAACCAATAAGGCTTTCCATCCTTGGTGTAATTCAAAATTCTCTCTGCAAAAGGTTCACCTTCCTCTATTTTTTGTGCGATTCGTGCCACAGTTCTGCTATCCGTTTCGGGGCCCTGTAAAATGTTGGGGTTCTTTCCTTTTACTTCCTCAAGCGTATAACCGGTAGATTTTTCAAAGGCCTTGTTCACCCACTTTATTTTTTCATCCGGGGTGGTAATAATGACAAGATTCTGGGTTTCACGGGCAATAAGAGACAGTCTCTCAAGCTCTTTCTCTGAAATTTTTTGTCGCGTAATATCTTTTACTACGCCATATAGTTTGGTACACTTTCCACCAACTATCTCAGTTTCACACAAGGTTCGCACCCATTTGGTCTTACCTTTAGAGCTTACGATTTTTAAGTCTACTTCATACGAGGCGCCGGTTTCAATAGCATTTTTGAAAACCTGCTGTATTTTCCGGCGATCATACCCTTCATGGTAAAATTTAATGGCCGATTCTATATCCGGCTGATAACTGCTTTCAACCTCACACAATTTCTTAACTTCCGGCGACCAAACAAGCCGGTTATCTTCCAGGTCCAGCATCCAGTGCCCGACATCTGCCAAGAGCTGCGGTTTTGCTGGTTCTGACTGCAGTTCCAGAATTCGCGGGTCCTGATCCGCGGCATTGAACATCAACCCGTATAGGAGTCCAGCTTCCGAGGTATTTTCTTGAAAAGAGACCAGATTTTTAATCCTCACCACATCCCCGTTTAAATCCAGTACATGGTAGCTGATTTCACAATATTCCTTCCTTTCAATATTTTTATTCAGGGTATTGAGCACTGAATCTCTTTCATCTGGAAAAGTTTTCTCACTGTGGATCAAAGATCTCCCAAGCCATTCATCGGCGGGATAGCCAAGAAGATTCTCAACTTTGGGGTTGATATAACTGACCTGCAATGTATCCGGATCTGCTTCCCAATAGACCCCGCTTAGTGTGCTTTCTGTAAACTGCACCCTTTCTCCATTCGTACTTTTCATACCACTCCTATCAACATCCCATTAGATAAAAGAAAAATCTGTTCAACACTTTATCAGACAAATTCTTCAACACGTTTTAGGTCAGTTTCCCGGCCCGTTCCAATACTACAGAATACAATCAATCAGAAATATTAACCTTTCCCTGCTTATCGCCAATAAAGCGGTATTACTAATGAATTATCTGAATCCTGCTCACTCTCCAAACTTTACATCCTGTAATATCAGCTTGATGCACATCCTTCTTCAAAGTCTGCACGTCCAGATTCTGCACCCGCACCTGCTGTCTCATTTCATTTGAAGCAATTGTTTGTCAATGCTTTATCATCTGATCAGTTCAAATTCCCTGCTTTCGTCTTCTGTCCGATCGCGAAACGGAAGAAATACCCTGAATATAGAACCCCTGCCCGGCTCACTTACAACTTCAATATCACCATTCATTGCATGGATCTGATTTTTCGCAGAAAATAAGCCGATTCCCGATGAATCCTCATTATCGTGAAAAGTTGTGTACAGCTTGAATAGCTTGTTGCCATATTTTTCCATATCGATTCCAAGCCCGTTATCCTCAACAGTAAACCACACGCTGTTATTCTCTTCATCAATACCTGCATCGATCTTAACATAGGCCGATTTGTCAGGATCCCTGTATTTAATGGCATTAGTAATCAGGTTGTCAAAAATGCTTTCCAGGTAACCGAGAATTGCATGGACCTGAAGGTTTTCGGGAATCTGATTTGTTATTTTAATGCTTTTCAATTCTTCAAATTTAACCTGTGCGCGTATACAGCTCTCCGCTATGTCCCTCAGTTTCAAATGTTGGTAATCCTTTTCGCTAAACTCATCCCCTACAGCAATCTCTGAAAGGTGCACCACCGTCTGTGCCAATTTTTGTGAAGCCGACTTCAAATATTTAAAAAGCTCATTTTCAACAATCTCGGGATCCTCCAGCTCCATCACTTCAATCATAGAATTTACCCCGCCAACCTGAGATCTCAGGTTATGAGAAATCGTATGCGCAAAATTCATCAGCCGGTCGTTCTGTTTTTCCGTTTTTTTAAGGAGTTCGTTAACCTGAATCGATGCCCTGACTCTCTGATCAATATCCTGGAAAGTGCCGAAAATTCTCACGCACAATCCATCCCTGAATTCAGGAATAATCATTATGCTAACCCATTTTTCATTACCCTCTGCCGTTTCGATTAAGGCCTCCACTTTTTTCTCTCTCTTCAGTTTCTTAGCATCCGTAATGGCCTCTTCAACCCGTTTCTCATGCTCTCCCTCTTTAATAAATGGAAACAATTTTCTGAAATCAGGTTCATAATCCGGTGAAACCTCACAAATTTTTCGAGTCATGCTGCTACAAGAAGCTCGTCTATTCTCGAAATCAACCTCCCAATAACCGATCATGGCTGCAGTGTTGCACCGCTCAAGAATCTGCCCTTTTCGGTTCACTTCAGTCACATCCGTGTGCGCACCCAGCATTCGCACAGGAGTACCGTCGGCCTCCCTCATAATTACCCCCCGGCAGCGAATCCAAACGGTATGCCCGTCAGCATGTCTGTATCGTGTGATCTGATCATAGGGTCTGTCGGGATGCTTCATATGTTCCGCAATCTTTTGTCTGGCAATCTCCAGGTCATCCGGATTCATGATCCCCATCCAGGAAGAAGCCTTGTGAGGCATTTCAGCGGGGTCATATCCCAGAATCTCCCAAAATGTTGAATTCATCCACTCTTCGTCCTGATTTTTCAGATCCCAGTACCACAATCCATCCAGGGTAGAATTCTGAAGAAAATCGAAAACACTCTCATCCGCTTTTATCAGTTCTCTTAACTCTTTTTCCAGGTAGTGCATAGTTGTACTCCCTAATTCTAAATATGATTTTTATACCTATTTAAATTTCCTTTTCCATGTCTTTCCCATCTCTGCTGAGACTCTTGACGATCCTTCCAGGTATTTCTTTTAACGGAAGCTGTTCCATAACAGCCCCTTTTTCGTAGGCCACTTTTGGCATGCCGTATATCACACTTGAAGCCTCGTCCTGCCCGATTGTATAGGCTCCTGTGTTCCTCATCTTCAGCAAACCTTCAGCCCCATCCGACCCCATTCCGGTCAGTATCACACCGGTAGCTGAGGGACCTACCTGTTCAGCCACGGAGTTAAACAGCACATCTGCGCTGGGCCGGTGGTAATTTAGCCTCTCCCCGTTAATCAACTGCACGTACATGCTGCCTCCTTGTTTGCGAACTTTCATATGCTGTTTTCCCGGTGCAATGTAAACGCACCCCGGCCGGATGACCTCATTGTCTGAGGCCTCCTTGATATCGAGTGCAGAGTGTACATTCAGCCTGTCCGCAAAACTTTTTGTAAAGTTTTCTGGCAAATGCTGAACAATCATAATGCCGGGAAGTCCCGTCGGAAGCTCATTCAATAGAAACTCAATCGCACGTGTCCCTCCGGTGGATGAACCTATTGCAATCAGTTTCCTGTCTGCACCTTTAACATTTACGTACGAAACTTTCCTGTCTTTTTTATTCCTTACTGTCTTTACTGTGTTTCTGCCTGGCGGCATGATTCTGGCACCTTTAGCCTCCCGCACCATGCGAACCAATCTTTTGGAAAACTCCTTCAGGCTGTACTCCAAACCCGGTTTAGATATCGTATCCAATGCCCCAAGGTTTAAAGCTTTCAGCGCATATGAACTGTTCTGGGGGGTGTAGGAGCTTACAATAATGACCGGGAATGGATGCAACTGCATGATTTTCCCAAGAAATGTCAAGCCATTCATCCGCGGCATTTGCAGATCCAGTGTTATCACATCCGGATTCAGCAAATTGATCATATCTTTGGCCACATACGGATTTTCCGCAGACCCTATTACCTCCATGTCCCTCTCCTTGTTAAGTGCATATGAGATCAATTTCCGATCCACTTCCGAATCGTCCACTACAAGTACTCGAATCATAACAGTGAGCTTCTGCATTTCCACTTTTGTGGCAATAAGCCATCCTGTAGACTGAACCAGATCAGTGTATTTCCCAAAAACACCAAAGGGACATGTGACTTTACCACCTGCACTGTTTATTATCGGCCTGTATTGCTTTTACTTAACTATAGAAAGCTAGTAATAAATAAAGGGCTTTAGCTATTCAACCACATGTTTTGATACAATTTAAATCCTTCTATGCGGAGTATGTGCACCTAAACTGCAGCTATATACACAAAACAGTTCTATAAAAGTTTTTTGGAATGATCATCATGAATAATTAGTGTCTTGTAACACTAAATATTCAGTTAAGCATCTTCATGAATAAGTCAACCAAAGGAATCCACCACATATCCATTATTTCGGGAGAGCCTCAGCGAAATGCTGAGTTTTATGTCAATACTCTTGGACTGCGTTTTGTAATGAAATCGGTCAATCAGGATGATCCCGGCAACTATCACCTTTTTTATGCAAACCGAAATGGTGATACGGGATCAAGCATCACGTTCTTCCCCTGGCCAAAAGCTGTCAGAGCTGAATATGGCTCAGGTGAAACGGTCGCAATCTCATTCATGGTCCCTGACCCCTTATTTTCATTTTGGAAAGAGCACTTAAAAAAGCATGATATTGAATTTGAAGAGCCGATTAAACGGTTCAACAAAAATGTTCTTCGGTTTCATGACCCGGATGGCCTGCCTCTGGAACTTGTTGAGGATTCTCCAAAAAAGGAGATCGAAGTCTGGGAAAAATCATCGATTCCTGCAGAATATCAAATCCGGGGTTTCTGGTCAGCAACACTGAGACTGAATCATATTGAGGAGACAGCAAATATACTCGAAGAGGTGCTCGGCTTCAGAAAATCTCAAGAGGAGGGCAACTTTACGTTGATGGAAACCGACAGTATCATCGGTCACTCAATTATTCTGGAAAAGACGGATCAAGCACCGAGTAAGCGAACCGGCCGGGGAACCGTTCACCACGTCGCGTTTCGTGCAAAGGATGAGCATGAACTCAGTGAAATGAGAGATAAAGTTCTCAAAATGGGGCTGCATCCAACCGAAATCCTGGATCGCCACGTTTTCAAATCAGTCTATTATCGCACTCCGGGTGGTGTTTTGTTTGAAATGGCAACGGATGGCCCCGGTTACGGTGTCGCTCATAACTCCGAAGAAGAAATGGGTAAGAAACTTTTTCTTCCACCATGGATGGAATCCAAACGAAGGCAAATAGAAAAGGCGCTCACCCCTATTAAACTTTAAATCCATCAGCACAATCATTAGGTTTTTCGGCATCTGTTTATGATTTTCATCTGTCAGGATTAATCAAAACAATTCGTGCATGCTAGAATCACTGATTGAGTCTTTTTTGATGGAAATCGACCAGTTTATCAACTTTTTGCCGAGGCTCATCATTGCGCTTATTGTTGCATTGATGGTGTATATCATCGGGAGGATTATTGCCGGCATTACCGTTCGTATTTTAAATCGTACCAATATGCCGGTTACCTATCACGAATTTTTTCGTAAAATGGTATCGGGGGTTGGAGTATTTATCGCTTTTATCATTTTCCTGAACTTGATTGGATACAGCACACTGGCGGCAAGTCTGGTAGCAGGTGGCGGGCTAACGGCCGTAATGCTTGGTTTTGCATTCAAGGATATTGGAGAAAATTTTCTTGCAGGGTTCTTCCTCGCATTCAGCCGTCCGTTCAATGCGGACGATGTGATTGAAACAGAAAAAATCGTGGGGAAAGTCAAAAGTATTCAGCTTAGACATACACACATTCGCACCCCAGACGGCAGTGATGTTTTTATTCCAAGCGCACAACTTATCACGAAACCTCTGCGCAACTACACTCTCGACGGACTACACAGAGGAAGCTTCGTTATTGGCATCGACTATAATAATGATGTGCAGAAAGCTTTAGAGATCATTTTACAAGCAGTATCGCAAACACCCGGTGTTCTTAAGAAACCTGTTCCTACTACAAGTATCAAAGGGTTTGATCCCTCCTTTGTTGAAATTCAGGCATTGCTTTGGATCAGCGCGAGAGATCAGGAGCACGACCTGGATATTGTTCGTACAAGTGCGATGGAACGTACCCGAAAAGCACTGATAGAAAACGGCTTCACATTCAGTTCAGACATGCCAACAGCTATAGATATGCGGCCGGTAGATGTGAATGTAAATCAAAAAAACGATTAGTCTTCTTCTACTAGATCTGTTTTTCTTGCGGGAATGAACAGCACAGAAGCCATCATCAAAAAGATCCCGTTGCGAATAACCATTTTCCAGCCAAACTCACTGCCTAATAGCGAGGCTATTATCGATCCCTTCTCCGGGTCACCAAAACAGCCACAGTCTCCCTCAATCCCGGCACCAAGTCCATATATGGCAAATATGAAAAAGCTCAAATAGATCACAAATGCAGCCGGTTTGACGATTTTACCAAGCACATTGAAAATTAATAGCCCTCCCACAATCATCTCTATCCAGGGAAGTGTGTCGATGATAACAGATTTCAGAATAAGCGGAATCCAAGAAATATAGGCTACCGATTCGAACAGCGCTGTATTATCCTGCAACTTCAGATAGCCGGCAAAAAGAAGCATTCCTCCCAAGAGTACTCTGAAAACAATTTTTAATAGGGGTATCATTTTATACTTTTCCATAGGTGTAGTATACGAATCTGATTAGAAAAACGTATCCCACTCTCTTCCTTTTTGATCTGTTATTTACGGCTCTTTTGCCTATCTTTTAAATTCAAGTTAACCCCTGATTTTCATTCCCAGGCATGATCGATAAACCTCATGACTATTGTGGCATTTTTGGTATCCACGACCACGATGACGCTGCACTCCTCACCTACTACGGCCTTCACGCTCTTCAACATCGCGGACAAGAATCTGCAGGTATTGTAACCACCTATTATGACGAAAAAAAGAACCGGCATATTATGCCGATGCATAAAGATTTTGGGCTGGTACTTTCCGTTTATGATGACCCCAAAATCTTTAAAAACGAATTAAAAGGACGATCAGCTATCGGACACAACCGATACTCGACCAGTGGTTCTTCCAAAAATCCAGCCAACATCCAGCCATTTCGTGTTCACTACCGGAATGGCAACCTGGCTATCGGTCATAACGGAAATCTCTCAAATGCGAGAACTCTCAGAGAAAGATTCCGTGATGAAGGAGTTTTATTTCAGAGCACATCCGACACAGAATTAATCCTGCACCTGATTTCACACAGCCGTAAAGAAAACCAGCTGGATCAGATCATGGATGCGCTCGGCCAGATCGAGGGAGCTTATTGCCTGGTTATTCTGACGGACGACAAACTGATTGCCGTTCGGGATCCCAACGGTTTTCGCCCTTTGGCACTTGGTATGATTGACGGATCGTACACGGTGGCCAGTGAAACCTGTGCTTTTGACATTATTGGAGCAGAATATATCCGGGATGTTGAGCCCGGTGAAGTTGTAATTATTGATCGGGATTCTAAGAAAAATCAAGCGCCGAAATCTCTTTACCTGGAGCCGAAGGAAGGAACAAAGAGCAGCCAGTGTATTTTTGAATATGTCTATTTTTCACGACCCGATAGCAAGATTTTTGGTGAAATGGTAGATAAAATCCGCCGGAATCTTGGCAAGCAGCTCGCCAAGGAGCATCCGTTGGATGAAGTGATTCAGTCTAACCCGGAAAATCGCCGGCCCATTGTTATTTCCGTGCCTGACTCCAGTAATACGGCAGCTATCGGTTATGCTCATGAAAATCAGAAAGCCGGATTCGATTGTAAGTATGATATCGGCTTGATTCGAAACCATTACGTGGGTCGTACATTCATTTCGCCGGGTCAAAAGTCGCGTGAACAGAAAGTCCGGACAAAATTCAATACTGTGAAAGGCGTAATTGAGGGAAGGCCGGTTATCATCGTGGATGATTCCATTGTTCGTGGAACCACATCCCGATATCTGGTAGATATGATTCGCGATGCAAATCCTTTGGAAATCCACTTTCTGGTGAGTTCTCCCCCGATTACGCACCCTTGTTTTTACGGAATGGATTTTCCAAGTCCGGAAGAGCTGATTGCAAATAAATTTAATCAGGACGTCAACGCCATTGCAAAAGAAATTGGTGTGGACAGCTTGCGATATCTTTCTGCCGAGGGTCTGGTTGAAGCGGTAAAAGAAGCCAATGAATCGGAGCTCGACTACTGCACCGCATGCTTCACTGGTAATTATCCTGTGCCTGTCGATTTTGGTGTGGAAAAAGAAGAGAACGAGATTGTTTAATGAATTTCAGAAAAGCAGAGTTCATTACAAGCGCACCGTCCATTAATGAATGTCCTGAAGAGTCACTGCCGGAATTTTGTTTTGCCGGGCGATCAAACGTGGGGAAATCTACTCTGATTAACAAAATCACGAATCAGAAAAAGCTGGCCCGAACCAGTAATACTCCCGGAAAAACTCAGCAGATGAACTACTATAAAATTGATGATGAGGTTTTCCTGGTGGATCTGCCCGGTTTTGGATTTGCCAAGGTACCCAAAAAAGAACGGGATCGGTGGGGTCGCGACATCAAACAGTATCTTCTTCAGAGGAGGACGCTCAATCTGATCATGCACCTGGTAGACAGCCGGCACAAACCAACCGGCCTGGACCAGGAATTCTTTTACTGGATGGCAAGCAGGCAGAGACCTTTTGCTGTATTGATGACCAAAGCGGATAAACTCTCCAAAAACAAACTCACGCAGTCGGAAAAACAGGTCAATGATATTCTTTCAAAAATGAATATTGAAGTACCGGTTATTCCATGTTCAGGAGACAATGGTATGGGAATTAAAGAAATTCAGTCACTAATAACAGAATTCAAAGAATACGTTTAAAACAACAAATAAATCATGGCCTTTAAAGCACTCCTTTTAGACAACGTTGACCCATCATGCGCAGAAGTATTTAAAGAGAGAGATGTTGAAACACACATTCCCGGCAAGCTCTCTGATGAAGAGCTGAAAAAAGAGATTGGAAAGTATGACGCTGTGGTTCTCCGCAGCGGAACCACCATCACAAAAGAATTACTGGGTTACGCAGATAAACTGAAAGTCATAGGAAGGGCCGGTGTTGGCGTAGACAACATTGACATTCCGGCTGCTACTGCGAAAGGTATTCTGGTGATGAATACACCCGATGGCAACACAATTTCAACGGCAGAGCATACGTGCGGGATGATTCTTGCGATATCCCGAAATATCCCCCAAGCCGTGGAGCGTGTCAAAAGCGGCGGCTGGGACCGGAAAAGTTTTATGGGAACCGAAGTTCACGGGAAAAAGCTCGGGATTGTCGGATTGGGTAAAATCGGATCTGAAGTGGCAACCCGGATGAATGCCTTTGGAATGGATGTTTATGCATATGATCCTTTTACAACTCAAGATCATGCAAGCTCGCTTGGGGTTGAACTGTTAGACCTTAACGAACTGCTCTCGGTAGTTGATTACCTGACCGTACACACTCCGTTAACGGATAAAACCCGGGGACTGATTTCTCTGGATAATGCGGATAAAATCAAAGAAGGAATGCGCCTTGTAAACTGTGCACGAGGCGGAATTTACAAAGAAGAGGATCTCCCTAAGCTGATTGAAGACGGTGTGATTGCCGGTGTGGCTTTGGATGTCTACACTTCTGAACCTCCTTCTCAGGAACTCTATAAAATTCTGGAAAATCCGGCTATAATCTGCACTCCGCATCTTGGAGCTTCAACAGAAGAAGCACAGGAAAAAGTGGCGGTTCAGATAGCCAGCCAGATCACCGACGCCCTTGAAAATAAAAATTACAAAGGCAGCCTGAACGGTAAATCGATCTCCCTGCTCACCAACAGAGAAGTGCAGCCATATGTTGAGCTTGCCGAAAAGCTTGGAAAAGTTACCGGGCAGATAATGGCAGACAATACAAACAGTTTTTCATTTGAGTACACTGGTGACTGTTCGAAGTTTGCCGACATACTGACGGATGGAATACTCAAGGGGATGCTTTCGGAGTATGTTACCGAGTCTGTAAATCTGATCAATGCGCGTCATTATGCCGAAGAGCGCGGGATGAAAATACGGGAAACTACTAGCAGCAATGGAAAAATGTACAAGGATCTTGTAACCATTGAACTGGGAGAAGATGCTCCTTACAAGAAAATATCGGCGGCAGTATTTGGGCCAAAGGACTACCGGATTGTTGAAATTGACGGATATGGAATTGAACTTCGCCTTGAAGGTGATATTCTGATGTATCAAAACCAGGACAAACCCGGAATGCTGGCTTCGGTTGCCGGTTCGCTTGCGGCAAAAAATATTAACATTGGCGCGTTAAGCCTTGGCAGAGCCGGTAAAGGTACAAATGCCATCACCGCAGTAATTATCGACAAGCAGCTTACCAATGAAGAGTTTAAAGAGATTTGCAAGCTTGACGGTGTTCAAAACGTGAAGTATATCTCTTTGTCTTAGTCATGAGAATAGAGTCTTGAGATTTGAGAAGTTGGTTATCTATTGATCAATTTTCTCAGGTAAAATGAGCCATTTGCTACTGCTATTACAATCACTCCGCCAACGAGTGTGTACAGTGGCCAGGCAATAGTTAAGGCTTCGCCCGGTAAAAATTGCTGAAGAGCGCCTTCAACCATGAAAAGAAGCGATATCAATCCGGTAAAAAATCCGATCATTGCATCGGTTTTATCAGGGTGCGGGAATAGCCTTCCAAGCATAAAAATTCCCAATAATCCACCATAAGTATAGGAAGCAATGCCCAATCCCAGTTCTACGATAGCGGGCTGTTCATCACCTGATAGCTGCAACCAGGTAAATAGAAATGCGGAACCGGTCAGAATTACCCCCCATACAATGGTTGTTAACCTTGATATCCAAAGTTCCTGCTCCTGATCCCATTCACTTCCAAACAGCGGTTTGATGATATCGTATGTTGTGGAGGATGCGAGTGCATTCAGCGAGGAACTGAGGCTGCTCATGGCCGCTGCAAAGAGTGATGCAATAATCAGCCCGGCAACACCTACCGGCATGTGATCCACAATGAATTTGGCGAAAATCTCGTCGGTGGTCCGCAACCCAAGTTCTGAAAGATTGGCTCCTTCGTAAAATACATAGAGCATCAACCCGATAAAAAGAAACAAAGCAAACTGGGCCGCGGCTACAAATCCACTCCAGACCAGCGCCTTCTGGCTCGACTTCAGGTTGCCCGTTGCAAGCAGCCGCTGAACAATCAGCTGGTCGGTACCGTGAGAAGCAATGGAGAATACCGCTCCACCGAATACAGCTACCCAGAATACGTACGGATCAGCCAAAAACTCTTGCATTGTTAATCCGCCTCCAAAGTTAAACATCCTGAATTTCCCATCACTGCTCAGCATGGCAATTGAATCAGCAAAACTCGTATCGATCTTACCGAGCATCAACATAAGCGCAAAGAGTGCCCCACCGATATACACTACCATCTGAACCACATCCATCCAGATCACAGCTTTAATTCCTCCAAGAAAAGTGTAGATGAGCGTGATAATGGCTATGGTGGAAATGGCCAACAGATATATGCTACCATCACCCCAGGAGTCAAAAACCCCGGCAAACCGGAAAATAATTGCCAGGGGAATGGCGGTTGCAAACAGGCGGACGCCATCAGCCAAAAGCCGGGTAACGATGAAAGTGGAACTGGCCGCTTTTCGCATGCCTGAACCAAATCTCTTTTCCAGGAATTGATAGGCGGTTGTCATCTCCCCTTTTACATAGGCCGGCAAAAACCATATGGCCACGATAATTCTCCCGAGTATATATCCGATCGTAAGCTGCAAAAAAAACAGGTTTCCGCCATAGGCCACGGCCGGAATGCTGATGAAGGTCAGGGTGCTGGTTTCTGTGGCAACAACTGAGAAAAGAATGGCCCACCACGGCATTTCGCGTCCCCCAAGAAAGTAGTCTGTGGAAGACTTTTGCGTACCGGCCGACCAAATGCCAAACACGGCTACCGCAACAAGGTAAAGAACAATAATTGCACCGTCGAGCAGAGTAAATCCCATGAATCCGTTTGTTTTATGAACCTGTGAAATAAAGGAAAAACGAGATTGGATTCAAAGAAAAAGAGAAGGTTCACCGCAGAGGCGCGGGGTGCGCGGAGGGTGTTGATGGGAAGTTCAGTCTAAATTATTGACAATTCGCTTAATGCCATACTTAATTTTTACTGAATTAAAATTTAGAAGATAGCCAAGCTTGCAATTTGTCAGTTTAAGATAAGTAATCAATTGAGCTGTATGGATATTCAAAAGGCTTTCCACTGATTTAATTTCCACAATGACTTTGTTCTCAACGATTAAATCCAACCTATATGCACAGTCAATTTCGGCTTCTTTATACTTAATAGGCAGTTGAACTTCAGATAATACTCTTAATTCTCTTTTCTTAAGTTCATAGAGTAAACATTTTTGGTAAGCAGACTCTAAAAGTCCGGATCCCAATTGTGTGTGCACTTCAAATGCTGAATTTACTATGTGTGTGCCAATCCTGTTTTCATGCATGTCTCTCAAATTTGATATGAACTGATATTCACTTTCTCATAAGAGACATTAATTTCAAAATCCTTACAAAAATAATCTCTGCGCACTCAGCGACTCTGCGGTGAACTCCTATTTTCTCAAGTATTCGATGAACTTCTGCACGGCTCGACCGCGGTGGCTGATCTTGTTTTTCTCTTCTGAACTGAGTTCAGCGAATGTTTCTTGATACCCTTCCGGGACAAATACAGGGTCATACCCGAATCCTTTTTCTCCTCTCCTCTCTTGGTTGATCTCCCCTTTGCAAACACCTTCAAAAAAAAGCTCTTTGTCTCCATCCACAAAAGCAATCACCGTCCGGAATTGTGCTTTCCGGTTTTCCTTCCCTTTTAGCTCTCGTAAAAGTTTTTCCACGTTATCGTCATAACTGGGATTCTCTCCCGCATACCGGGCAGAATAGACCCCCGGTGCTCCGCCCAAAGCTTCCACCTCCAGGCCGGTATCATCTGCAATTGAAGGCAATCCCATCTCATCATACCAGGCTTTTGCTTTCTTCAATGCATTTCCTTTCAGATCGGGCTGATCCTCCTCAACGTCCATTGGATCACTCACATCCTGAGTAGATTTGAGTTCAATATTCAGCGGAGCCAGAACCTGTCGAAGCTCTTCTATTTTGTGCGCATTTCCTGAGGCAAGGAATATCGATTTCGGACGATTCATCTACTCTATTTTTTGATTTACTCCACTTCCGGAATCTGGCTCAAATCCCTGAACTCTCGGTATCGATCATAAATCTGCTTTTCATTCAGATCTTTCAACCGCTCCGGCCCAAACTTTTCAACACAGAAGCTTGCCATAACTGAGCCGAAGATGACTGCTTTTCGCATGTTGTTCGGAGTGAGATCATCCGTATAGGAGAGCCACCCCAGAAGTCCGCCGAGAAACGTATCTCCTGCGCCGGTAGGATCAAAAATATCAATCACTGGATAGGCGGGAGCGGAGAAAATCTCATCACCTGCAAATAGTAAGGCGCCATGTTCACCTTTTTTAATTATCAGAGAGTCGGGGCCCATGGATCGGACCTTATCTGCGGCCTTAATCAAATTTGGTTCATCAGCGAGTTCCCTGGCTTCCGAATCGTTAATCACAAGCAGATCCACTCTCTTTAACGTGCTCTTCAAAGCATCAGGAGTTCCCTCAATCCAGAAATTCATGGTATCCATCACAACCAGATCGGGCTTGTTTACCTGGTCCAGTACCTTCTCCTGCAGGCTTGGCTCAATGTTACCCAAAGCCACATATTTTGAATTTTTATAAACATCCGGAATCACAGGATCAAAATGCTCAAATACATTCAGCTGGGTGTCGAGCGTATCACGGTTATTGAGGTCGAAGTGATATTTTCCTTTCCAGAAAAATGTGTTCCCGCTTTCATCAATCTGAAGTCCTTCCAGATCCACATCCTTACTTTTCAACAGTTCAATATCTTCGTCGGCAAAATCTTTTCCAACCACTCCCACAAGGTTAATCGGTTTGGCAAAATAGGATGCTGCTAAGGAGATATATGTAGCTGACCCTCCAAGAATTTTATCAGTTTTTCCGAATGGAGTTTCAATACCGTCGTAAGCCACGGATCCGACAACAAGAAGAGACATAGATTGTTTCTTTAATTCTGATTAATTCTTCATTTTAAAGCATGGAAAATAGCAAATTCATTACCCTTTTGTTGCGTTCCGGGCTGATTAATTTTTTAAACTGATCTTATTCACTGTATGCAGAATTTATTTCTCAGTTATGCCATCCCAACAGCTGTGTTTTTTATTTTCGCCCTTCTGCACTCCGTTACAGCGTCCCATAATTTTAAAAAAAGGATACTCGGCTTATCCCACCGCCTCAAAGCCTGGTACCGTATTTTATACAATACCCTTTCTACTGTTTTGATAATTCTCTGGTGGATAACCCTGCCTCAGGATAAGATCTTGTATCAGTTTGAGGGCATTATCTTTTTTCTCTTCATCGCCGTTCAGTTTGCATTTGCTTATCTATTCCTGAAATCAATTTTCGCTCAAAATGGAATGATTTTTCTGGGGTTTAAGCAGATCATTCAATTTTTTCGGGAGGGTACGGTGCCCCGATACCTGGATGAACCGCGTCGCGGAAAACTTGTAACCGGTGGGCTTTATCAATATATGCGTCACCCAATGTATACCTTTGCGGTTTTAACGCTGATTTTCACGCCGATTATGACTCAGAACCTGCTCTATTCTATAATAATTTTCTCTCTCTATTTTTGGATCGGCTCCTATTTTGAAGAGAAAAATCTGATTGCGCGCTTCGGAGAGGATTACAAGGAGTATCAAAAATCTGTACCGCGTTTTATCCCAATCCCGTTCAAACAAAAAACGCCCGGCTGAATAAACAACCGGGCGTTTTGCTATATCTGTCGGGATATGTTAGCTATTAATTGTGCGAAGCGATTGGATAATTCTCTCCATCCGGAGCCGTTGATGACTGGCCGTCAGAGTTGACGCTTCCGTTATTTACAATTAGGATGCCTGCAACATGAGGTGCGGCCATTGAAGTACCGCTGATAGTGTTGTAACCGCCATCATTCCAGGTAGATTCAACATCTACACCCGGAGCCGCATGACTAGTTGGAGGACCGTAATTCGAAAATGATGCAAAGTTGTCATTTGAATCGGTTGCAGCAATGGTCCAAACATTTGGATGCTCTACTCTTGCAGGTGAAGAATCTTCTGCCCAGGTACCGCTGTTACCCGCAGCTACAGAAAACAGAACTCCCTGATCCGCCGCATTTACAACAGCATCATCCAAAGCATCAGAAGTTCCGCCCCCCAAACTCATATTGGCTACATCACCGGATGATGCATTCGCTGCTACGTAATCAACTCCGGCAATCACACCTGAAATGGATCCGCTGCCACGTCTGTCCAGCACCTTAACCGGTACCTGAACAACTCCGGAAGCAACACCAAGAATTCCATTTTGACCGCCAATAGTACCGGCTACGTGCGTACCATGTCCGTTCATATCATCAGCACTTTTCCCATCAGGGCCGCTTGAGAAAGCCGTAAATCCTCTGTTGGCATCCACATTCAAGTCAGGATGGTCTAGCTGAATACCTGTATCGATTACCCAGGAAACGGTGCTGCCGCTGTAAGTAACTGCTCCGCCAACACGTTCAATTCCCCATGGCACAATCGCGTCAGTATCATCACCATTGTCGTCATCTCCACCATCATCACCGTCACCATCATCCGGATCATCATCACAAGGCTCGCCATTGGGAGTACCGCAAGGTGGGGCAAGTGTTACAACCTTATCAGGTTCTACGTAGGAGACTCTTTCATCTTTCTCAAGCTGGGAAAGCTGTTCATCACTTAAGTCTGCAGAAAAACCGTACAGAGCGTTAGAGTATGTTGAGGTTACCCGGTCATTCGCTACACCTGCATCCGATAAGATAGATGTACGAAAGCTTTCAATATAAACCTTTCCTTTTGTATTTAGTTCTTCTTCATCCGGTTTCATCACAACAATGTAGCTGCCATCAATAATTGAACCGGCTTCAAGGAGCTCTTCTTCTTGTTCATTGAGCTCTGTATCTGTTACACTGTCACATCCATAGCCAATCATCCCGATCAGCAGAACAGCGATTCCTAACGTCCACTTTATCTGTCTTCTCATAAGTATTGTTTTGTTTTGGTTAATGACTCATAACGTGACTCTTTAATCGATAATGAGCAATTATCTGTCTCGTTATCAATCGGTTCCACCCACATTAACAAAGCACAACCACTGTTTCAAATTGTAAATAAATTTATCTTACAATTAAGAATTGCACAATTATTCCATCCTTAAGTGATTAGAAGGCAATAGGTAAGAACCTGTAAAATTCATTCAAACAATTTTGAGAATGTGAAGATTTTGTGAATTTAATGTTAAACAAAATTGTAGATCTTGAGCATACATCACCGTATTATTGATTCCGCATAAGAAAATGATTAGATGACCGAACACCCATTTGTTTCATATTTAAAAGAGACCCCTCAGGCTGAATTACCGGGCTGGCAAGCTCAGAAAAAAATGTGCCCGGTTCGCATCAACGGGGAACCGGTTCGCCGGCAGCCTGACGGAAATCAGGGATATCCCAGCAGTGTATTGGTTCCACTGTTTCCCGGGCAGAATAATGACCTGCATGTCATACTGACTCTTCGCACCGACACAATCCGTCACGCAGGGCAAATCAGCTTTCCCGGGGGGCGAGCTGAAGTCAACGAAACTCCCGTTGAAACGGCTCTTCGAGAATCTCATGAGGAAGTTGGAATTGATCCGCTTGATGTAAATATTGCCGGTTCTATCAGCCCGCTATATCTGGACAGAAGCAACAGCCGCATCCGTCCATTTGTAGGATTTTTAGAGAAAAAGCCACAATTGACACGAAACCCAAATGAAGTGGAGGAAGTCATTATTGTTAAGATAGATGAGCTGTTGGGAAATTCGCTTCTGAAAAGAGAAGTTTGGGAGCTGCAAAACAGAAAACTGGAAGTCCCCTTTTGGGATATTCACCGGGTTCCGCTCTGGGGAGCCACAGCGATGATGATGAGTGAGCTGCTTGAGCTTTATCAATCATTTTTAAAGGAAGAGTAGCTCAATTCTTTTCAATTATCGTGACTGCCTGAGATGCCACTTCCATACCTACCGCAATTCCCATTCCGCTCAATCCTGCAGCAACGAATAGATTTTTCTTAATCTCTTCAATGACCGGCTCTTTGTTTTCGGTCATCCCCATAATTCCGCTCCACTCAATATCTGTCTCCCAATCAGACGGCAGTTTAAGCACATCATTTGCAAAACCGTAGAGGTACTCTTTGATCCTTGGATTTACTCCAAACTGATCCGTTGTCTCCTCATCCTTTGCGAGATTTCGGGCTCCACCCAACAGCAGTCGATCGCCCACATTTCGGAAATAGACATAACCGCGGTCGTGATGGAATGTCCCCTTCCATTTCAGATCACGGATCGGTTGCGTAACAAAGATAAATCCGCGCGCTGGTTTCACAGGCAGATTCAAAAGTTTTGCAGAAAATCCATTCACTGCGCAAACAATCTTTTTCGATGTCAACACCACATCTTCTTCAAACTCAACACGATTTGACCCAACCGACTTCACCTTGCTATTCCAGAGTACTCTAACCCCGGCCTCAGCCAACTTTTGATGAAGCGATCGCATCAGCAACCCGCTGTTGATTGCACCTTCCAGCCGGTTGAATATTGCCGGATATCCTTCAAATTCCTTTATGGAATAGACATCCGGCTCACCAATCTTCTCATCCAGTTTTTGATTGAACCACTCAACCTTTGCTTTACACTTCTCAAAAAGATCAGAGTCCGTAAATATCTCGTGTCCGCCAACCGATTCATAGCCGATCGCCTTTTCACCCATGGTTGATTTTAAGCGCTTCAGCCCGTTCCATCTTCGTTCGATCCGGTTCATAACGGTCTCTTCCCCTGCAATCTCTAAATCGGCCAGGTGTTCTGAGACAGACCCGACACATGCGAATCCTGCATTCCGTGTGCTGGCACCCTCAGGCACAAAACCCTTGTCCACAACTATCACATCGTGATCGGGATGCTTCTGCTTATAAAAAAGTGCAGCGGATGCTCCCACAATTCCGGCTCCAATCACCAATAGATCCGGCGATTTCAGCCACTCTTCACGTTCCCAGAAAGAAAATTCCCGTTTCATAAATTGAGATGGTTTTTCAGTTTTAGTAAAGCTTTTGGCTCTGATTCGTCAGGCCCCCACTTTGCAAACTCCTTGTCCATTTTGGCATTATAAGGCCCTTTCTTGCACTCAAAAAGAATAGTGTTCTCTTCCAGCACGATAAACGTATGCCAGGTATTCGGTTCGATGTCTGCAACAGCGGGAATCGGCTCAGATTTCATTGCGTTGTCGGTCAGGATTTCACCCTCTTCGTTTAGGGTGAAAAATCGGATCGCACCTTTCAAAACCACAATCGACTCTGTTGCGTGATCCAGCGGATGCTTGTGTGGCCGGATATAAGTTCCGGGCTGTAAAAAATTGATGAGCCGCTGAACTTCCGCACTCTGTTTTCGATGAATCGGCAGAATCATACGTTTACGAGGACTTTTACGAGACGCTTCCAACCCCTCTTCGATCTGTTTTTCAGAAAGTTGAAAATAGTCACCGGCCGGGTTATCAAATGCGAGTCTCATCAAATCACCCCTTCAAAGCTAATCCTGCCATCAGCGCGGCACCGGTCAAAAATGCCCGCTCATCGATATTGTATTTTGGGTGATGCCAGCTCCAGCCGGAATCCGCCTCCTTGCTTCTTGATCCCAAAAAGTAGAACGCTCCGGGAAACTCCTGCTGATAGAAAGCAAAATCCTCGCCACCCATGATCGGTGTTTCAAGTTCAATGAATTGATCTTCACCAAACAGCTCTTTTGCAGTGCGGATGATATTTTGAGTACAATTTTCATCGTTATCAATAGCAGGGTAGCCTTCGTTAAATCGAAATTCATACTTACCGCCGGCACCTTCCACCACTCCCTTCAGAATGGCCTCCATTCTCTCCTTGATGAGCATGGCTGTATCCCTCGAGAATGTTCTGACTGTTCCAAGCAACTCCGCTCTTTCAGGTATCACATTATAGGTCGATCCTGCCCGAATCCTGCCGATGGTAACTACAGCCGGTTCCGTCGGTTTGATGTTGCGGCTCACAATGGTTTGAAACTGAGTAATTACCTGAGCGGCAAGCATAATCGGATCTATCGTTTCGTGAGGCGAAGCCGCGTGACCTCCTTTGCCATAAATTTCTATCTCAATTTCATCCGGGCGGGCCATCAACGGGCCGGTTTTGGTCGCAATTTTCCCGACTTCATATTTGGGATTCATGTGGAGACCATACACCTCCTGCACTCCGTGCTCCTGCAAAAACCCGGTTTCCATCAGCAGTCGCCCGCCGCCGGGCAGTTTCTCTTCAGCGGGCTGAAAAATCAGCACAATCTTTCCGCTGATCTGATCCTTCAAATCCATCAATATTTTAGCGGCTCCCAGCATATTTGCCGTATGTGCATCATGACCACAGCAATGTGCCACTCCGGGTCTTTCAGAGATAAACTCCTGTTTGGCGTCTCCCTCTTCATCCATAGCCAGAGCGTCTATATCGGCTCGAAGAGCAATCACCCGGCCTGCAGGCTCTCCTTCGATGATCCCCACACAACCCGTTTCAAGCGGACGATACGCATCAATTCCCATCTGCTTCAGTTCATTCAAAATAAACTCTGTGGTATCGTACTCCTTATAGCTGACTTCAGGATTTTTATGCAGATGGCGCCGAACGGAGACCATATAGTCAAAATGTATTTTTGCCTGTTTGTTAATCTGTTCAAGAAAAGTGCTCATGGAGTAAATTTAAATTCATTTAGGAATTGGAGAAAATCAGATATAAAAACCCTTTAAGAATATACCGATTTCTCGCCCACAATAGCATATAACATGCTAATAGCCATATTAATCACTAACTAAATTAACGAACCGGCTAGAACCAATGAGTTCTTTATCCATTTCTAAGTTAAATGTTCGATTATAGTTTTAAAATCTTTATATATTAAATAAGGTTACATATTTATCTGTGAGAGGCTCTAGGTTTCATCTAGCAAAAATATATCTGTCTTCCGGACAGTATTGATATACTTTTTAAAAAGTTAAGGTTCAAATGAGGAGAGTATGAAAACAAGTGTTCAACAACCAAGCGGCAGTTCCAACAATTCAGCTCAGAAATACAAAGCATACACACTCAGAAATTTTCGGGACATTCCTCAAATGGAAAGACTGCCGGAAGAAGACAAATTTGCCATTGAGGTTGTAGGCTCTGTTCTGCCCTTCAAAGCCAATAATTATGTAGTTGATGAATTAATTGACTGGAATAATGCTCCTGATGACCCCATTTTTATATTGACTTTTCCTGTTAAAGAACTGCTCAAAAGGGAGCACTTTAATACGATGGCAAAACTGATAAGAAGTGGTGCTTCAAAAAAAGAGATAAAGGCTAAAGCGAATGAGATTAGATTACAACTGAATCCCAATCCTGCCGGGCAGATGGAAAGTAATGTCCCTAAGTATCATGAAGAGAGATTGGAGGGCATACAGCACAAATACCGTGAAACAGTCCTCTTTTTCCCCAGCCAGGGACAAACCTGTCATGCATATTGCTCATTTTGCTTTCGCTGGCCTCAGTTTGTAGGTATGAACGATTATAGATTTGCAACTCGGGAAATCGAAAAGCTGATCGGTTACCTCAAGGAAAATCCACAGATTACTGATGTTCTTTTTACGGGTGGTGATCCAATGATTATGAAAGCCGACATTCTCCAACTCTACATTGACCCACTTCTTGAAGCTGACTTGCCGAATCTGCAAACCATTCGTATTGGAAGTAAATCTCTTAGTTACTGGCCATACAAATACGTGACCGACTCTGATGCCCGTAAAACCCTAAATCTTTTTAAAAAAGTAGTTAACTCCGGAATTCACCTTGCTTTTATGGCTCACTTCAACCACCCCGTTGAGCAAGAAACACCCATTGTAAAAAAGGCTGTTCAAAATATCCAGGAGACTGGGGCCGTGATACGTACGCAATCTCCGCTTCTCTATCGAATAAATGATCATGCTGATATATGGGCTAAAATGTGGAGACAGCAAGTAAAAATGGGGATCATTCCTTATTATATGTTTGTTGTTCGAGACACCGGTGCTCAACACTTTTATAGTATTCCTCTTGAGCGGGCTTGGCAAATTTTCCGAGAGGCTTATCAGCAGACCAGCGGACTTGCCCGAACTGTTAGAGGGCCCAGCATGTCAGCACATCCCGGTAAAGTGCAAATTCTTGGAGTAGAAGAGGTCCACGGGGAAAAGGTATTTGTACTGCGCATGATTCAGGGCAGAAATCCTGACTGGGTAGACAAACCATTTTTTGCCAAATATGACCCAAATGCAATCTGGCTTAATGAGCTGAAACCGGCATTTGAACGATCAAATTTCTTTTTCGATGAAAAGCTGGAAAAAATCCCGGTGGAATAAATCGTCATTTGTTTGAACGTTTAAAATTTTCGTACTGTTTTTTCAGAAAGCAGAATAATTCTTATGAAAAAACTTACACTATTACTCACTGTACTGATATTACTCACCTTTACTGACCGACTTTCAGCCCAGGAGAGAATCACCGATGAGGAGCAGGCCCGATCTATTTTTGAAAAGGTGGATGATCGCAGAAACTCCATCGAATCAGAAACTGCACAAATGGAAATGGTGATCACCGACCCGCGCGGACGTACCCGCAGCCGGACCATGCAGTCGTGGAATGTAGTTGATGGTGATGATAACAAAAGCCTGATTATTTTCTCCGATCCCGGTAACGTAAGAGGAACTGGATTTTTGACTGTTCGAGAAGATGCGAATACCGATCAGCGGCTCTACCTTCCATCCGTCGAAAGAATTCAAACCATCGGTTCAGCCGAACTAGGCGATCGTTTTATGGGAAGTGATTTTACCTACGAAGATCTGGGCGATCAGGATCCGGACGACTATGAGTTTGAATGGCTTGAGGAGCATGAAGATTATTATCTGGTCAGGGCTTTAAAACCGGACTCTGATCAGTATGCATACGTTGAGTTTGAAATCCTAAAAGAGAAGTATGCCCTTCAAAAAATTCACTATTTCAATGATGAAGACGAGCAAATAAAGCGACTTGAGGCGGAAAGCCTGGAACAGATTACCGATCAGCTCTGGAGCCCTGCAAAAATGACGATGTACGATCTGCGTGAAGATCGAAAAACTGAGCTCACCTGGAGTGAACGTCAAATCAACACATCCATCGAGGACTGGCGATTTACCGAACGCGGTTTGAGGAGAGGAATTTAGTAGTCCTGAGTCCTGAGTCCTGAGTCTTGAGTCTTGAGATGTGAGAAATTTTCTCATGACTCAAGACTCATATCTCAAATCTAATCAGAAAGGAACCGTGGCCCTTACCCTGTAGTAGAGATCGTAATCTGTATTGGTGAACAGTTTCTCTGCCGGCTGCGCGATTCCGACTGCATGCGCAATTTTGATACCTGCAATACTCAGCGAGTTTTTCAGCTCAGTTCCGGCTCCCCAGCGCTCTTCTCTACCTGTTGTACCATCTTCAAACCGTGCATTCCACACAACACCGGCATCTGAAAACATCGAAATTGAAGTCGAACCAAAATTGAGAAGTCCCAAAATAGTTGTGTTTAAAGATGGAAGAAATGGAATCCGATATTCAAACCGGCCAAACGCTACGCGATCTCCGGCAATAAACTCTCGGTATCCGCGAACTCTTTCAGCCTGATTAAACAACTCGAGCGGGACTTCTCCCGGCAAGCTCAAATGGATATTATCCAGCCGGGAAAACCCGATATAGTTTTGAAGTAACGGAGATCCCCACTGCTGCTGATATCGCCCGTAGAGATATATCCTCTGCATTCCGATTGGGTGCAACACCTTGTACGCGCTTAAATCTGCCGTTGCAAATCTCACCTCGGAACCCAAGATTTTCTCTGCGCCGGTCAGTAAACCCCGAACTCCCCAGCCGTCCAGCGGATGAATCACATTATCTCTCCAAGGCCTCTGTTTTTTGATCTGAAATCCAATTGACAGATCCGTTTGCCGGGCTTGCTCCGGTGCCGGTACCTGAAACGAACCGGCAAATGCATCCCGATCAAAGGGGTGAATCAAAACATAACGGAGACGTGTATAGATGCTGCCGTTTTGATAGGGTGCTTCAAACCGGTCGACCGGAACATTCACGGTGACTTGCCCGCCAATCAACTCTTCAACCAGGAATTTATCTCCGTAAAAAAAGGCACTTCCCGGAGTTTTATAAATTGAGGTAGTTATAGATGGGTAAAACTGATTGTTGATATAGCTTAATACTCCATAAGAGTAGTCTAAATTTCCGAACGAAACATTTCCGGTTGCTGCAAAGATGTGCTTTCCGAGGGGTTCTGTAAAACCGGTCACTCCAAATAGCCCCCAATTTCTTGAATCTGCAAAGTAGGGCAGAACGATGGTGGATGCGTGCTTCAAATTTTGAATCGGCCGGTATCTGTATTGATCAACGATCAAGTTCTCATCCGGCTCAATTATTGAGGAGATCATGTCCGGAGCCTGTTTCTTCCTCCAGCTCGAGTAGATTTCAGGCACTCTATTTTCACCCATAAACACTTTGCGGTCCGGATCAATCCAGTAGGCGTGATCCCTTCGTTTCGTCTCACTTGCTTTAATCAGCAGTTTTTCGGTTTCCAGTGTATCCGTAGATGGTATCCAGCCAAAAACCTCACCTCCGGTAAAGAGGTTGGTTACCCTTCGCTCCTCCTCTGTTTCAAAGTCGTATACAAACACATTCGGAACCTCATCTCTTAGGGATGTGTAAGCCACTTTATTCTTGTCCGGACTGAGTACAAAATTTCGATTATCCGTATTCCCCGAATCAATTGTCCTCTCTCTGCCGGAAAGCGGGTCAATCAACATCATAAAACGATTTCCCTGTTCATCAAACTTTTGAAGCAGCCATGCTTGTTCGGCATGAATCCAAATAGGATGAAACAACTGAACATCCCCCCGGTAATTCGTAATGCGATCTTCATCTCCGGTTTCCAGATCCAGCTGAAAAAGATTACCGGTCCCGTTTTCATTCACAATGTAGGCGATGGTATCTTCCAGCGGGCCCTGAGTTGGATATTTTGCCCGGCGACTTTCTGTGAGCTGCGGCTCGCGGCCAGATTTAACATCAAGCCGGAATATGTCATTCAAAAGAGAAGAGTTTTCTCCCCGAACGGTGCGAGAATAGTAGAGCGATGATCCATCCGAACTCCAGACCAAATCTGAATTAATCGACCCCTCCGCAACTTTTTGCCTGCTCATTGTTGAATCATTCTGAACGATATGTAGATTCCGAACTGGGCGGGAGAGAGATTCAAGCGACAAAACCGCAATTTTCGATCCGTCCGGACTCACAGCCATATGGTACTGAAACTGTCCGGGCAAGCTTTTTGAATCAACATTCAGTGAATCAGTACGCTCCATTCCGGATGCAAGCGTGTTGTAGTAAACATTCATGTGCTTTCGCCACTCCTCATAGAATGATGAGTAACCTCCATCCGTAATCTCATCAAAAGAGCTGTTGAAATCGTGATACTCCAACCCAAAAATTTCGTCCCGGTGAGAGAGAAGATTTACTAGTGAGCTGTCGCCGTATGTTTCCGTGAAATAGCGAAGCTGAGAATTTCCAACCGCATACATCAGCCGACCATTTTCGATGGATTGCCCGTCATTAAAACCCGGCCGGCTGTCGAAAATAGCTTTTCTGAGCCATCGATCACCCCGTTGGGAATCCCAGTATTCCGTCTGATATTGTGCCAGTCCCTCGGTCCAGTGCCTTGGCAACGGATCGGCAATCAGGTAGTTCAACAGACCAAAATCGGACCAGACCGCTTTGAAGTGAAAAATGTGCCCCAATTCATGCGCTATCACTTTCCGAAGCCACTTTTCGCTACCGGTCTTTGTTTCCACGTAATCGTTCAGATTCACCCAGATTGCCGTGTAACCTTTCCCTATCGGATTTGCGAAGCCATTTACGATTTCATCTTCATCCGAAAGGTAAATTGGAATTTTTTTTGAGAACTCCACCTCCAGGTTAGCTGATAGAGCTTCATAACTCTCCTCAGCAACGGCTGCAGCCTGCGGAATAATATCAGAAATACGATCGGGATAGATAATCCTGAAATGCTCCGTCTCAGCCACCTGCCAGTTCAGGTAGGGGTGATTCCGCTCATTGAATGAGTTAAATCCTTGGGCAGACAAATCTACTGTAAAAATAATGAACAGCAGAAAAAAAGAGATCACTGTTTTCATAAAAAGGATTGGCTCATCTGTTTGATTTCAGATAAGATAATACCAATTCTCTTTGAAAACAGCAGGAGCTGCAATTCATTTTTTTGACACCAAATTCTTCGAAACTCTGCGAGAACCAAAATTACAGATCATTTTCTCGTAGAAGAACGCAGATTATTACGCAGAGTTTCGCTGAGGCTATTCAAATACAATCCGTCTGACCGCTCCAAGCGGTCAGACGGATAATTGAAACTACCTCTCAATGTACTTATCAAACCACTCGAGAATTCGGGTTGAAACTTCTGATATCAGTTTGGGCTCGGTCGGTCCGTGACCTGTACGCGGAAGCAAAATCATCTCGGTATCCACACCCTTTTCCTGAAGTGCCCAATAGAATTCCTGTCCCTGACCCAATGGCACTCTCAGGTCACCTGAGCCGTGAATGATCTGAGTCGGTGTAACCACATTATCCATAAAATAGACGGCAGAGTGACGCTCATACGTCTCCATATTTCCGTTCCAGTAGGGTCCGCCCATGTGCCCCATCAGATATCCGGGAATGTCGGTGGTACCGACCATGCTCACCAGGTTAGACAATCCGGCTCCCATACTCACGGCTTTGAATCGATCGGTTTGGGTAACAATCCACGAGGTCATGTAACCGCCGTAGCTCCAGCCCATTTCGGCCAGGCGATCCGGATCAGCAACGCCCATCTCGATCACCTTATCAACGCCCGTCATCAGATCTTCATAATCACCATATCCCCAGTCCCGTACGTTTGCATAGCGGAACTCCTTGCCGTAACCGGTGCTGCCGCGCGGATTGGGCCTGAGAAGTGCATACCCTTTTTCAGCAAAATATTGAATCGCATAAATGCTTCCCGCGCCGGTCCAGCTCTGAGAATAAACTCCGGCAGGTCCGCCGTGCACCATCAGAATTAGTGGAACACGATCTCCCTCTTCATATCCAACGGGATAAGTAAGCAATCCCTCAATTTCAGTTCCATCATCAGAGGTCCAGGTCAGCAGTTCCGTTTTCCCCATTTCCGGAAATTCTGAATCCTCGTGAACAGCAGATACCTGCTGCTTGGATAATTGATTCACTTCACTCAAATAAACTTCAGCAGGACTGTCAGAGTTCTGATAGCTGAACACAATATTCCTCCCATCCTCACTTACATCAAAACCTCCGTAAATTCCGTCCTCATCCGTCAGTAAATCTGGCTCCCCGCCATCCAAAGGCATACTGTAAAGTGCTGAAACGGTTTTTCTCGGCTCCTGAATCAGCAACTGCCCGTCTGCGTCAAAACCTACAATATTCGCATTTCTATCAAATGTGTGTGGCAAATCGCGAATTTCCCCGGAAGACAAATCCATTACATACAGATCCTGAAGACCGATTGTTTCCAGTTCATCGCCATTGGAAGTAAATACGATTGAGTTTCCGTCCGGAGTAAACCGTGGAGAACTGTCGGTACCTTCCCAGTCGATCAGGTTTGTAACCGATCCACTGTCGGCCGGCACGGTTGAGACATCCATTTTATACATATCGCCAATTTTTGGTGTGGGCTGATGTGCAAAAACGATCGTGTTGCCATCCGGCGACCAATCAAAAGAAGTGGTATGAATATCATCACCGTAAACTGCTTTTGCGCTGTCTTCATCCACATGCTGAACATAAATTCTGGAAAACTTAAAATCCGTATCAACCACCGTTACATCCCGCTTTTCCTGTTCCCTCTTTTTCTCCTCTTCTGTTTGAGGGTCGCTCATCGTGTATGCAATCCGGTTTCCATCCGGCGACCAGGCATAACTCCCAACTCCGTTCTCCGCATGTGTGATCTGCTCCGCCTCACCGCCGTTCAGATACATTCTATAAACCTGGTTCGATTCATTACGGGATGAGGTGAACGTGAGATACTCTCCATCAGGACTAAACCGAGGATTTGAAGCTGAATGATCTCCGCGAGTAAACTGACGATTCATGCTTCCGTCAGCCGAGGCAACCCAGATATGGGTCAGAAATTCAGACTCTTCACCTTCCATTTTTGTTTCGCGAACCGTATATGCAATCATCGAACCATCGGGTGAGATAGCAGGTGAACCCACAACCTTCTGATTAACCATCGCTTCGGGAGTCCAGCTTTCAATGACCGTTTGTGAGTGAACTGTTGAGAAACCAAATGCTATCAACAGAAATGACATGATGAGGTAGAAACGTAGTTGAGCCATGAGATTAGAGTGAGATTAACGTTGAGTTCAAAAGAAATAACCACAAAGAAATTGGAAATCGCAACAGGTCGATTTTGCAATCTTATTATTAGTGCATTTAATAAGATTTAAGGTTAATTCAAACCAGAGAACGTTCCATAACTTTATCTGTGTTTCAGTATCATAAAACAGAAAAAACAACAATCACCGAAGCACTTTCTTTATGTCTTCCTGGACTCTGAAATCCATCCCGCCACACGACTGGTTTATCTGCCTAGATGTGGATCAATATTTTGACCACGAACATGAACCCGAAAAGATTTTTGAAGAGGGATTCACAAGGCCGATTCCGCTTGAAGAAAGGGACATCGTGGCTACAATCTTTTTCAACGGAGACCCTGAAAATCCGGAATTTCATATTGAGACGGATGAGGATCTGACCAAGGAGGAGATCAGTCAGGCCAACCGTACACTTGCAAGAATTTTGGGCACAAACCTCGACCTGCGTCCATTATATGATCAGGCTGAAAATGATTCTGTGCTCGGTTCGAAATTGACCGAATTCTATGGATTGAAGCGAATGTCGCGCGGCACGCTGCTCGAGGATATCATCAACCGCATCGTTCAGATGCAGATGTCGCACAAGCCTACCGCCAAAAAGATGGCGTTCAAAGTTCGGGAGGCGTACGGAACTCATTTGGTACACAACGGAAAAACCCTGCCCGCATGGCCGCGGCCGATCCAGCTCGCAAAAGCCGATCCCGCCCAGATTCGAAAAATGGGCCCTACACTCCGCAAAGGTGAATATCTTGTCGGACTGGCACAGGATATTCTTGCAGGTGAAGTTGACCTGGACTATCTGGACAAAAAAGCCGATTCACAGGAATTTTATGATAAGATCTCCAAGGTTCGGGGAATCGGACCAACCTCCGCGCAAGGCCTGATGCTGTTCCGCGAAACAAACGAAGCCGTATTCCCAAGCAATATGAAGAGTGGCGAGGAAAAGGGGCTGAGAAAGTGGATTATCATGAGTTACGGCGGAGATCCTTCAAATACTTCAGAAGAGGAGTTTCTGGAAATGATTCAAAATTGGAAAGGATATGAAGCGGCTGCGCTTGAGTTTCTCTTTGTGAACTATGTTATCAATCAGAAGAAAGATCGTAGATAAAGTGGATTTCATGGATGTGTGACCTGACAGCATTCACGGCGATTTTTCATGATTCTGTCAGCGTCTGCTTGTTTCACAAAATCAATTCGGAGAAAAACTCACAGAGTCACTCCACAGCTAATCTGCGAAACTCAGCGTTTCATCTGCGTTACTCTGCGAGAACTCATTTTTTTAACCTCTACCAAAATTAAAAAAAAGAACCTCCTCTTTTTGCCTTATTACGTGAATCTGACTTAATTCAAAGTTATTTTTTCTCGCAGATGTTCGCGGAGCTTTACGCAAAGGCTTGCAGAGTTTTTAATTTTCAACTTTTTCAATAACGATCGGTAAATTTTGGAGAATATCTTCCGTCATCTTGTCCAAATCATAGGCGTGTTTCCAGCCCCAGTCTTCTCTTGCAGACGAATCATCGATGCTGTCGGGCCAGGATGATGCGATCTCCTGCCGGTAATCGGGCTCGTACTCAATTTCAAATTCAGGTATCTGTTTCTTGATGGATTTTGCAATCTCTTCCGGTGTAAAACTAATCGCTGCCACATTGTAACTGGTTCGGACTTTAATCTGCTTCTCCTGGGCCTGCATCAGATCGATGGTGGCCTTCACCGCATCACTCATGTACATCATCGGAAGAGCCGCATCCTTTTCCAGGAAACATGTGAATCTATCACCGGCAAGCGCCTTGTGATATATATCCACCGCATAATCCGTCGTACCGCCGCCGGGCATCGATTTATATCCAATCAGGCCGGGATAGCGAAGACTGCGCACATCCACTCCGAATTTTTTGTGATAATATGCACACCACTGCTCACCGGCCACCTTTGTGATACCGTAAACCGTGGTTGGGTTGGTTGGCGTGTTTTGTGGAGTCTTCTCTTTCTGTGCATCCGGGCCGAAAACGGCAATGGAACTGGGCCAGAAGATCCGCTCCAGATTCTTCTCTTTGGCAACATTTAATACGTTCAACAGGCCATCCATATTAAGCTTCCATGCCAGATCAATATTCTTCTCCGCATTGGCTGATAGTAACGCAGCCAGATGATAAATAACCGAAACATCATGTTTATCCACCAGCTGTTCCAAACGGGTTTTATCCATCACATCCAGCTGTTCAAACGGACCGCCGGCAATCTGGTCATTCGGTTTACGAATATCTGAAGCAATCACATTTTCAACTCCGTGGATATTTCTCAACTCCACAGTTAGTTCACTGCCCAATTGTCCGCAGGCACCGGTTACTAATATTCTGCTCATTCTTTGGTTTTATTTATTCACAATTTCAGTTATGGTAGACTTTCCCTCCTGTGTAAGAAGTGGAACTCAAAAATTCATTACTTATTTAAAACTCCAAGCTCCCTGCCCACTTCCGTAAATGCTTCGATCGCTTTATCGAGATGCTCTTTTTCGTGAACAGCTGAGAGCTGAACCCGAATTCTGGCTTCTCCCTTCGGCACAACAGGATAGTAGAATCCGATCACATAAATTCCTTTTTCGAGAAGTTTTTCGGCAAAATCCTGTGACACTTTCGCATCATACAGCATCACCGGTACGATGGGGTGATTCCCCGGCTTAATATCGAAACCGGCATCTGTCATCGCTTTTCTGAAATAGGTGGTATTATCTTCGAGCTTATCGCGCAGTTCAGTCGTTTCGCTCAGCAGATTCAGTACCTCAATGGATGCACCCGTAATTGCCGGAGCTAATGTATTTGAAAAGAGATACGGACGCGAGCGCTGCCGCAGCATATCCACGATCTCTTTGTGTGCTGCGGTAAATCCACCGGATGCACCTCCAAGTGCTTTGCCCAGCGTTCCGGTGATAATATCCACACGACCCATTACATCTCTGTACTCATGAACTCCACGTCCGGTTTTACCAACAAATCCAGTGGAGTGGCACTCATCGCTCATCACAAGAGCGTCATATTTATCTGCCAGGTCACAAATCTTATCGAGCTGCGCGATAGTACCGTCCATGGAAAACACACCGTCTGTAGCAATGATTTTAGTCCGGGCACCGGAAGCGGCTTTGAGCTGTTCTTCCAGATCTGCCATGTCGTTGTGCTTGTATACATAGCGCTGCGCCTTGCACAACCGAACGCCGTCAATAATAGAAGCGTGATTCAACTGATCGGAAATAATTGCGTCTTCCTTCCCTAGAAGCGGTTCAAATACCCCACCATTTGCATCAAAGGCGGCAGCGTAAAGAATGGTATCCTCCGTACCCAAAAAATCAGAAATTTTTGCTTCCAACTCTTTGTGAATCGTTTGAGTTCCGCAAATAAACCGCACGGAAGACATACCGTAGCCATACTCATCAATAGTCTTCTTTGCTGCTTCAATCACCCGCGGATGTGATGAGAGCCCCAGGTAGTTATTTGCACAAAAGTTGATCACCTCTGCCCCTTTTGTCGTCTTGATGACAGCACCCTGTGGCGTAGTAATCACTCGCTCTTCTTTATAAAGACCGTCTTTTTTGATTTGATCCAGTTCAGATTGCAGATCGTCTTTCAGATTTGAATACATGTTTTGGCAGATTTAAATGATGAGTTGCTGATTTTCGAATTGAAAATAAGAAAAAAAGAGGAGTGTTCTGACAGGCCGGATCTTTACTTCATCAAATAAAAAAGGCGATCCAAACAATAATTTGAATCGCCTTGAACAAGTCTTTGATCATCAGTTGAACAATTTTTTAATAAATCCAACCAGCCCTTTCTTCTCTTCTTTTTTCTTACCTGTACGTCCTCCCTCCAACTGGTCGAACGTCGGTCTGGGAAGGCCGTGATGCTTCTGACTTTGTTTTTGTTTTGTTTTTTTCGATTTACCCCGACTACCGTGACCTTTATTATTTTTTGATTTACCGTGGCCTTTCTGATTCCGGTTTCCTTTGCCTTTCTTGTTTGACGAAACCTTCTCCTTTACACTCTTTGGCAGCGGCACCTCTTCGGGAGCATACCCAAGGGATTTGCAAATTTCATTGATGTCTTCCCGATCCTGTTTGGACACAAGTGAAAGTATACGAGTGGCTTTACCATCACCCACCAGCTCAGCCCGCAATTTATATTCGTTCACATCTTCAGGAACATCGTAGTTAATAACTTGCGTGGCATGTTTCAACGGAAGATCATTTGCAGACATTTCACCGACAATTAAATGCTGGACATCGCCTGATGTGAAGCGATTGAAACGCTCGGTAAACGTTTCTTCATTGAGCTGATCGTGTACGCTAACAGCCCTTCGGTTACTTTTTCTCAAAATTTTATAGAGCCTGTCGGCCGTTCTTCTGGAAGCAGTAAAAATGACCACGGTATCGGTCTTATTCTTGTCCAGATGCGCCATCAAGGTGGAAATTTTTGACCGTGGCGGTACATTGATGTAGTACTGAGTTAAATCCTTTGTGATCTCCGGCTCAACATCGACCTCCTTGTTCACTTTTGCGGCTGTCTTTTTCGCAAGTGTCACCAATTTAGGATCTGTCAATAGTTTACCTTCTGCCTCCCGCAACTCCTTGCTGTCTTTGGCTGCAGTAAAAACCCTCTGGCAATTACTGATAATCCGGGTAGAGATTGCTTCGATCGCATCCCAGTTTTCAACTTTTTCAGCCTGGTCTACGATTAACTGCCGGACTTCCCTGAAAATCATTTTACCCTCTTCAAGAAGATCCGCAAACTCTTTAGATGTGGCAACAACCACAACCGGTCCTGCAGATAGTGCCTGAAGCTGCTCTTTTGGATTTCCATCTCCGGTTATGCATGCACTTTCTATAGAAGCATGATACCCAATAGCCCAAATCCATTCATCCAGGAATTTAGCACGCTCTGCATCTGGTGCTATTATAATTCCCTTTGTACCCTGTCTGCGATCTGACTTTGCAATTTCATTTAACAGATTGATGAGATAGCCTACTTCAGGTTTATCATCAATGGTCGTATTTATTACAAGGTCGGATCCTTCCTGAACAGCTTTGTAGATTTTCTTTTGCAGTGGTGAGGGGCTTTCAATCTTTACATCTTTCAACCCCTTCAAAATATCGGAACTCAGTCGAAATTGATTAAACGACAACGTCTTATCCTCATTAATTTAGTCAACATTTCAATTCAAATATTGCCGGTATCAGATTTCCGGCATATGACTCAGCCATATCAATTGGCAGTCATTTATCATTTATGGAAAACGGTTAAATAGACCTCATTCAGAGTCAGTAATATCATCAGACCCAATAAACCGGCGGCGCCCGCTTCCGGGCCAAAATCACCTCCTGTGAACGTTTCCGGGCCTGTTGTCTCTGCAACCATAAGCATATGTTCAAATTGGTTGCCACTAACCGGTAATCCAAAAACCGCGCCTTGAAAATAATTCCAAGACAGATGCATTCCAAGTGGAATAGCAATGCTCTTTGTTACAATATAAGGATATGCGAAAACCATTCCAGCAATTGAAATATTTAATGTTGAAATCCAGGTGGCATTTGGATTTCCGAGGTGAGTCAACCCAAATAAAGCTGATGAAATGATCACGGCCGCAATAACAGCCAATGATCTATTTATTTTTCGAATATGGAGTCCCTCTTCCAGATTTTTAATCAAATAACTTCTGAAATAGGTCTCTTCCCAAAAACTGACGGCCGTCATAATCAACAGTATATTCATCAAACCTAAATAAAAACCGTCTTCAAGCTGACCGAAATTTTCAAGAGTGATATCAATCCAACCCATACCAATATTGATAAGTACGATCCCGCCCATTGCCAATGCCGCTAACAGGTTCCCAGCCGCAAAATCCTGAAACCATTTGCCGGATAATTTTAATCCATATTCCGAAATCGGACGCCGGTCAAGTTTTCTGGAACCTAACCACAAAACGCCGATCATAACAATGGCCATGAGAAATGTAAATCCGTAGCCGCCAAATCCGCCTAAACCAAAAAGCGTGATTGAAAGCAGCAGAATGGAAGTAACAACCAAAATCCTCCAAAACGAGCGAAGTCTGTTTTCGTAGCTGTTGTAAAAGAGAATTTTCACAATTGAACGGTTATTATTAAATAGTCTGTTTCATTATAGTAGAATCTGTTCAGCAATCAATACAAAAATTGAAAATTATGCCTAAACGAGTTGCCTTTTTCGCCGGTAAAGAAGCTGTAGAAAATTATTTTAACATTCAATCCAATAGAGAGCAGATTTTTGAACCACACTTTAATCTCACACAGGGACAACATATCCCTGTAGTATATAATGAAAATGATCATTTGAATCTGGACCGGATTCGATGGGGAGATGAAAAAAATAAAGAGTCCATTATTCCGGAAGAGGAGGTTCAAAAATTGAGTCTCTCTAAAGATTGGGAACGCTGCGCCATTCCCCTTAGTGGTTTTTATGTTTGGAAAGACGATAAAGAGGAGGGGAATCCGTTTTTTGTCAGAATGCTGGATGGCCCGCTTATGGTCGCGGCCGGAATGATGAATAAAAAGGATGATTACTTTCTGATCATAACAACCGAGGCAAACGTTTTGGTAAAACCGATGTCTGAAACCATGCCTTTATTGCTCGACCGGGAACTCAGCCTGCAATGGCTTCAGGCTGAAAACTCGATACGGGAAATGATTGAAAAGGCAAAAAAACGGTTCTTACTAACCGACCTATCCGTTATGAGAGTCAGTGAAGATGTGAATGACCCGTCAAACAATAGTGAAGAGCTCGTTCAGCCTATTCCGAAGTAGCTGATGGCATGAGTCCGTGCTTGCCTTCGATCTGATTTTGGTAAATTCTCAGCGTATTGTAAGCGAAATCTATTGAATCTTCTTCAGAAAATCGGTCCAGAATATCCTCCCACATCATCTGGTTGATTCCTCGTCGTTTTCGTGCATGTGACAAATGGCGAATCGTCAGCTTAACCCCAACCTCAACTACTTCTGTATATACGATCGGAGTCAAGTTTTTATAGCGGATTAAATAGGATTTTGTAGCCCGTCGCACCTGTTCTTCAGCATCCAGTACGTAGTCTTCCATATGATTCTGTGCTATATCCTCCAATATCTCCTTTGCCCTTTTCCAATCACTCTCAAATGTGACCACTATGGAAATTTCATTCCAAAGAAAATCGAAATCGCTGGTGTAGTTAGCAATGGACTCTCGTAAAATGACGTGATTGGGCATATGAATCACACGTCCTGTACTTTGATCCGAGCTCACCCAGTTACCAATTTCAAGGATCGTGAATTTATAAAATCGGATGTCAATAACATCACCTTTCATATCCCCGATCTGAATACGATCTCCTACCTGAAACGGCTTTCTCCAAATCAGGAAAACCCATCCGGCCATATCGGTTACAGGATCACGCAGAGCAATTGCCAAACCGGCTGATAGAAGCCCTAGAAAAGTGGCCAATGATCCGACACCCTCAAACCAGATCCGCCCAATGATGATAAATCCAAAAAAGCTTAAAACGTAGGCGAGATTTTTCCTCCACTTGTACCGAATCTCCTCGTTATCCGTCTGGCGCCGGACAATCATTTTAATTGTAACGTGAACCAATACAAGAATAAGAATCACTGTTACAGATTCCAGAACGTTTGTGAAGTTTGCAGGAATCTGCCTAAATAGATTTGTAAGATTATCTTGAATATCCGGTTCCATGAATTGAATGGTACTAAATTCTGCAATAAAAATCGGGCTGTACGTTATTTAATAAATAGCTTTCTTAAAAGAGCAAATAGTGATATCTTTATCAGTCTCTGAATCAACGTAAAAAGATCTTTTATACAGTATGTTATACGGAATTATAGTTTCAATTATTACACTAATCTGTTTTCTGTTAATCGTTGTGATTTTATTGCAACCTGGCCAGAAAGAGGGATTGTCTGGCGGACTTGCAGCGGGAATGGCCGGTGGTGCTTCTATGGGGGCTCGAAGAACGGCAGACTTACTTTCTAAAACTACATCTATCCTTGCTGCACTCTTTCTTTCACTGAGTATTCTTGCAAACTTTGCGATTGACAGAGCTGATTCGAATCAAAGTACGATTCAGCAATCTGCCATGGAAAATGTAGACTCGTCTGAGTTTTCAGCACCTTCGCAATCTCAACCGGCAGTTCCTGAGCAGGAAGACCTGGATTTGGACAATGAAGAGTAATTCTCGTTAATCGGCCACAAAGAAATTAAAAAAAGCCGCGGTTGATTTCTCAATTCGCGGCTTTTTTATGTTTGTAAAGATCTGATTCTTATTTACATCTCATCTTCCAGAAGGTTTTTAACATATTCATTTTCTGGATCCATTTTTAATGCTTGCTGGTAGTATGTCTTGGCTTTCTCATCGTGTCCGCCTTTCTTCATCAGGTCTCCCATTAAAATCCAGTTCTCCACATCCCGCGGGTCAGTTCGGATTCTATCCAACAGATACGTAATAGCCTCATTTCCTTTTCCTGCCATCACCTTGTAAAGCACCAGGTTTCGGTGTGCAGAAGGAAGGTCATCAAGTTTAATCGCACGTTCAAAATCTTCGCGTGCTTTTTCAGCATCGTCATCATTCAGATATGAATAGCCTCTCAAATTGTAGAGTCGACCATTTTCCATATCCTTCTCAATTGCATCAGTAAAGGACTTTACACTGGAATCCCACTGATTCAGCTTTTGCATAATCTCACCTTCCAATGTGAATCCTTCAGGTGCATCAGGATTCATTCTCTGAAGCTCTCGCGCTGTATCCAGGCTTTTATCCAGATCCCTTTCGTGTAGCAGCTCGTAGCCTTGTTTATGTTTTTCTTCGAAATTCATGAATTTTTTTGCGTTTTCTCTTTATCGGTTATGTCTTCAAATTCCGCTTCCTCAATATGATCTAAATCGGGCCTCTTGCCTCGTTTGCCTGCGCCCTGCTGGCCATTGCCAAACGGAAACGGTGTTTGTCTTTTCTTCTTTGATTTAGGCCCGGTAATCAGTTTGTAAACTAAGTAGATAAACAGGGCTATCAGTAACCAGCGTATAAGCATTAATTAATCAGGTATAATATGAATATGTGTATTGCTTCGAATCGGCTGAATAAAAATCTGTTCTTCTATGTATGCCAGATGATTCGGATTGTTAACGAAATCAATCTCTGAAGCATTAATGATCATGAGCGGAGCTTTATTGTAGTGGTAAAAAAACTGATTGTATGCATCGCTCAGCTCCTGCAGATAGTCGGGTGTAATATGTTTTTCATAATCCCGACCTCGCTGCTCAATATTTTGCATCAATCGGTCCACATTGCTCTGCAAATAGATAACAAGATCCGGCTTTGCAGAAATCCCTGTCATAATATTATAAATATTATCATACAGGTTCATTTCATCTTCACCAAGATTGAGTCTTGCAAAGATACGGTCTTTTTCGAACATATAATCGGAAACGATCCCGCCATCAAACAAGTCCCGACTTAGCATCCTTTGCTGTTGTTTAAACCGGCTTGCCAGAAACGACAACTGAGTCTGAAAAGCAAACCGGTCACGGTTCTCATAAAACTTTGGCAAAAATGGATTTTCCTCAAACTCCTCAAGTACCAGGCGGGAGTTATTTCTCTGGGCGATTAATTTCGCCAATGACGTTTTTCCCGCTCCTATAACGCCTTCTATGGCGATAAAGTCAAATTGATTGGACATGTTTCCTTGCTAAATCCTTATCCTTTTTACCAGCTGATATCTGTTTTCTCAATCTCCATTCCGGGTGCAGACTCAATCATTTGACTGATGCTTTTTCCCGTTACAGGATCACTCCACTCCGGCATAAGCTCGTTCATCGGCATAAGCACAAATAGGCGCCGTTCATATTCTGGATGTGGAATAATAAGGGTATCATCATCAATCACCAAGTCTCCAAAACAGATGATGTCCAAATCCAGAACCCTCGGACCCCATCGCTTTGTGTCGGTTCGTCCTGCTGTTTTCTCAAACTGTTTTAGCTTGTTTAATAATTCCACCGGCTCAAGGTCAGTAGTGATTTGAACAACACTATTGTAAAAAGTGTATTTGGCCGGCCCCACAGGTTCAGATTCCCAAATGGAGGCTTTCTTTATTGGCGACACCGAAATATCTGATAAAAACTGAGCAGCTTTTTGAAATGATTTGAGACGATCTCCCAAATTTGCACCAACGGCTATTATTACCTGCTCCATGTCATCGTAATTTCAGCATACGCAGCCGGTGTATCGAAGGGAGGATTTAGCTTACGCACCGTTACATTTAGCTCAATAAGAGTATCAGCTAAATTAAAAAGTTCTTCACCTATATTATAGCAGAGAGTTTCAATCAGCTTTTTGGACGGTCCCTGAATAATTTTTGCCGCTGTTCTTTCAGCCAGTGCATAGTCAAAGGTTTTTTCTAATTCTTCATTTTCAATCGACTCTTTGAAAAATCCCTTTGCCATAATATCAACTTCAAATTGATTCCCCCGTACTCTCTCAATTTCTGCATGACCGTGCTTACCGTGAAATTGCAGTGATTTCACTCTGATGATATCAGCTGTTTCTGATCGGTTATTCTTCATGAAATAGAGTGGTGAAACTTCGAAGGTGAGTTTTATAAACTAGCTACTTCAATTTTCTGTTCCAGTTCGCTCAAAATTCGTTTGTGTTTTGGACTTGTAGACAACCGCTCTTCAACTGTAGAAATTGCGTGGATAACCGTAGAATGATCACGCCCGCCAAACTGAAGACCGATCGTTTTCAAACTCGATTTTGTATATTTCTTGGAGAGGAACATGGCAATCTGCCTCGCTTCAACAATTTCCTGTTTGCGTGTTTTTTCGCGAACCTTGTTGGTGTCTATTCCAAAATGATCACATACGTAATTCTGGATCGCCTCAATTGATATTTGAGTGTGAGAGCTCTTTACCATGTCTTTTAACACAGTTTTTGCAAGCTGCAGATCAATTTCATCAATATGTTTCAGTGAGGCCGTAGCAAGCAGTTTGATGATCGCTCCCTCCAGGTCCCGCACATTCGACTTAAAGTTATGGGCAATAAATTCAAGGATATTCGGATCGAGTGCAATTCCGTTATCGTTAGCCTTTCGCTCCAAAATGGCAAAACGAGTTTCATACTCAGGAATCTGCAGGTCTGCACTCAGCCCCCAGCTAAAACGGGAAATCAATCGGTCTTCAATATCGGGAATATCTTTTGGTGCACGGTCACTGCTTAAAATTATCTGCTTCCCATCCTGATGTAGAGCATTAAAAATATGGAAAAACTCTTCCTGTGTCTTCTCTTTTCCGCTAAAGAATTGAATGTCGTCCACAATCAGCACATCAATATTTCTATAGAAAGTAGTGAACTCACTGGCGCGGTTATTCCGGATTGCCTGAACAAATTCGTTGGTAAATGTTTCGGATGAAACGTAAAGAACTGCGAATTCTTCTCCGAAATCTTGCTTAATCTTATTGCCGATACTCTGTACCAAGTGTGTTTTTCCTAAACCGGTTCCACCATATACGAAGAGCGGATTGAACGAATTTTTTCCCGGGTTTTCTGAAATGGCCATTGCCGCAGATCTCGCCAATCGGTTACAATCCCCTTCAATGTATCGTTCAAAAACGTAATTGCTATTCAGATTGGATTCAATGTTGGCTTTTTTAATACCCGGTATAACAAACGGATTCTCTATTTTCCCCGGGTGATAATCAGAAAATGTATTAACTGCCTGAGGGTTATTCGGCGGGCTTGGACGCTGGGGAAGACGAATTGAACGATTATCTTCCATGCGGTCTGATTTTTCCACCAGAACTGAGTATTCTAATTTCCCCCCTTTTCCCAATACTTTGGCGATGGTAGATCGCAGCATATTATAGTAGTGCTCTTCAAGCCACTCATACCAAAATTGACTTGGAACTTGAATGGTCAGCGTATCATTTTCGAGCTTAACAGGTTTGATCGGTTCAAACCATGATTTATACTTCTGATAACTGATATTGTCTTGTATAATTTCCAGACATTCACTCCAAGCATTTGTAGCGGTAAGTGTATCCAATGCTAACGACCTCCTTTCACCTTAATCTTATTCAAATATTTTGCAGTTATCCACACGGGGGAAGTGCTACCGGGATAATTGCTGAAAAGAAAATGAGAATTTATTACCCCCAAATCAAAAAAAACTTACACGTCTAACACAAAGTTATCCACATTTTTATAAATACCGTAAATTATTGGTGCGCAATAGAATATTATCTTTTTTATGCAATTACCAAATTCCCCTTGACACGGCCTGACAATTCGATAACGCAAATTTTACAAAAAAGTAACTTAAGAACTCCACAGGAAAAAACTTTTCCACAAGTTATCCACATAGTGTGCGAAACATGAGAGGTGTCAGGTGGAATCAGTTTAGAAGAGGAACGAAATATCTTGCGAGAACACCCTTTATACGCTCATGAACCAACTACAAACCGATTGTTCTGGTCATAATCGTGGATGAGTTCTGTTTTACTGAAAAATCGGTCAGTGAGCTCTTTTATTTCGTCAGCAATTTTGTCGTTGCACTCAAGGTAGAGAATTGAATTTTGTGAGCTCGCAAATTCACAAATTTGACTATAAACCTCGAGTGGGCGGTCATGAAATAAAGCCAGTTCCGGTTCGTAGTTCAACACCTGAGGATCGAGCTCTTTTTTTTCTGATTCTGTGATGTATGGAGGGTTGGAAACTATAATATCCCAGGTCTGTCCGGTAATATCTTCCACACTGTTCAGGTGATTGAGATCCCCTTCAAATAATTTGAGTTCCACATCATTCAACCCGGCATTCTGTTCTGCAATTTGAAGAGCTTTGACAGAGATGTCCAGCCCTGCACAATACCAGTTTGGCCTGTTCTTTTTTATAGCAATCGGAATGCAACCGCTACCGGTACCAATATCCAGGAGAGAGACACGGGAAGTACCGGGATGCCTCTCCAGAATCAGTTCAACGAGCTGTTCTGTTTCAGACCTGGGAATTAGAACATCTTTTGTTACCTGTATGGTACAATTTAGAAAGTCTGTACTCCCGGTTATGTACTGTAGAGGTTCATGTGCCCCCCGCCGTTTAACAAGAGAACGGAGTCGGTCTAGTTCATCGGATGAAAGAGGACGGTCGAATTTTAAATAAAGATCAAGTCTTCGGATATCGAGAATGTGGGCCAATAGCCACTCAATACTTAAGCGCGGATTGTCTACACCTTTCTGCTCAAAATAATCTGTGGCCCATTCCAGCATAGACAGAACTGTCCACACCTGATCAGAATTACCGCTCATAAAATCTAATCTTCCTCTTCCTCAGAGGCAGGTTCATCAACTTCCTCCTGAAGCGAAAGTCCAAAACGCTTGGAAAAGTCCATGATGAAATCAATGACATCAGACTCAACACTCTTCTCTTCTGAGAGAGAGCTGCCCCGGAAACCCATTCTGCCGCCCGATTTCTTCAACTCGAGGCGTGTATGATCATCATTGCACTCAATGATACAGGTCAGGGTTATTGTGGCGTTGATCTGTTTTTCATACTGTTCGTAAACGGCTACAAAAATTTCATCCTTATTTGCCGAAGACTTGTAGTTGTACAAGTACTTTGGCTCCAGGGAATCAAACAGTTTCGATGGAATTCGGCGGAGCGTCTTATTGGGCCCGTATACCAAATACTTTGTGACTGTGCTCATAATCACCTTAATAATTGAATTGTCGTATGAAATGAGGAATTTTCTGCCTGAATAAAAGCCTAAATACAACAATAATCAAATCACGTTTTATAAATGAAGCATCTTTCAATAAAATTATTGACCTTGAGCGATGAATTCATGCAATGGAATTGTGTTTAAAAGCGTTACGATCTACAGTTATTCAGAAAATTAAACCCTATGATTATCCGTACGAATAAGTTACTGTTGGCTTCTGTTTTCACACTCTTACTTTTCTCCTCCATTCAGACGAATGCCTTTGCTCAAATTCAGGAACCTGAACCAGTTCAGCCTGAACGGGATCTTATTGTACTTTCTGACGAGTATGGATCCGGTTTCGGTATTGGCATTAACATGAACAATTTTGGTTTTGGCATTGCAGGTGAATACCGGAAAGTTGTGGGGCCTCAATCAGAACTCATGTTCAAACTGGGAATAACAGGTTTGCGCGATGAGAGTGAACAAACATTTACCGATTATTTTTTCGGCCAGCAGATTATTCCGAATAAATTTCAGAGAGGAATGGCATTTCCGCTCATGGCCGGTTTTCGTCAGCGTGTTTTTCCTGATGTAATCCAGGAAAATTATCGCTTTTTTGTCAGCGCTTCTGCCGGACCGGTTGCAGCATTTACGTATCCGTATTTTGAAGACTCGAATGGCAACGGATACCGTGAAACCGGAAATGAGTATGAATTTTTTGAGCAGGATGGTGAAACTTTTATCCGGTTTGCTCAGGCAGAACGAGTCAACGATATCTTCTCAGGAATGGGCGATGGAGACTGGTACTGGGGTGCTGCCGGTGAAGTTAAGATCGGCGTAGACATCGGGCGTAATTTTTCACGACTGAATAGTGTGGAATTTGGTTATTATTTCTACTATTTCACCGAGGGAATTCAAATGATGCAGCCTAACCAACCTGTACTCCGCCAACAAACAGGTCCAAACCAGAGTCCATACGTTTGGGAAAACGGACAGCTTGTAACGGAAGAATTCTTTGAACCACAGAAGTTCTTCGGCACACCACAAATCACCTTTACATTTGGCTGGTTGTGGTAAACCCTAAATCCTGTAGCTTTTCTGAAATTTCATCTAGCGAATTGACCAGCAAGTCCGGATTACATTCTCTTAGCTGACTTTCTGAGTAGTTTCCCGTTGTTACCGCAACCGATTTTGCATTGAAAAATTTAGCTGAATTAATGTCATTAGGTGTATCACCAATCACCACAAAGGATTCGCTGGAAGCTTTTATATTGTAGACTTCTTCAAAAGAACTGCTTGCCAGCCCCGGAAGATGTTTACGCTCCTGATGGTGACAGCCAAATCCTCCAAAAGAAAACTCACCTCCAAGCCCGATACTCTCCACTTTTGCATAAGCCACTTCCTTAAAGTTTCCCGTGCAGAGCCCTAAGGCATAACCGTTGGATTTGGCAAAACTGACAAACTCCAGTGCGCCGGGAATAATATCTGTCGCATCTGCACTTAACAGTTTGCTCATCAGTGAGATATACCTCGACGTCACTTCCTCGTAGAGCGTGTGAGATCCGGAGTAGTCATGCACAAGTTCCATAAAAATATCACGGTCCGTACGCCCGGCAAATGAGCGATTTTTTATACTATTTTCCGTGAATTTAAACTCCGTTAATATTTGATTAATAACTTCATAGAGAAAATCTTTTTTAATATGAAGCAGCGTTCCATCAATATCGAATAGTAAAATGGGTTTCATCGTTATGTTTCTAGATGATTAGATTTAGCAGTACCTTTAACATATACAGTTACTAACCGAAAAATACGACTATGAGTTTAATTGAAGACATCCACGCACGACAAATTTTGGATTCACGTGGAAATCCAACCGTTGAAGTTGATGTGGTTTTAACAAGTGGAATAATGGGAAGAGCCGCTGTTCCATCGGGTGCATCCACAGGAGAGCATGAAGCTGTGGAATTGAGAGATGGTGACAAAGATTACTATTTGGGAAAAGGCGTTCAACAGGCCGTTGAAAATGTTAATGACCAGATCGCAGATGAACTGATAGGCTATCCCGTCTATTTGCAGACTGAAATTGATCAAATGATGCTGCAGCTTGACGGCACTCCTAATAAATCAAACCTGGGCGCCAACGCCGTGCTCGGAGTTTCTATGGCCGTGGCTAAGGCAGCCGCAGAAGTAACAGGATTGCCTCTGTGGAGATATCTTGGCGGTGTTAACTCCAAGGTGCTTCCTCTGCCTATGATGAACATTATCAATGGCGGATCACATGCCGACAACAATGTGGATCCACAAGAGTTTATGATTATGCCTGCCGGTGCTGATTCCTACAGCCGTGCGGTTCAAATGGGTGCGGAAATATTCCACAATTTGAAAAAAGTGCTCTCCTCCAAGGGGTACAATACAGCTGTTGGAGATGAAGGCGGTTTTGCACCAAACTTGAAATCCAATGAGGAAGCCGTAGAAGTCATACTGCAGGCAATTGAAAAAGCGGGATATACTCCCGGTGATGACGTACTGATAGCCCTCGATCCGGCGGCATCAGAATTCTACAATTCCGAAACCGGTCTTTATGAGTTTAAATGGAGTGACGGCTCCACCCGCGACGCCGATGCTATGGTTGAGTATTGGTCTGAATGGGTTGAAAAATACCCGATCATCTCCATTGAAGACGGTATGTATGAAGATGACTGGGACGGCTGGAAAACCCTGACTGAAGCCATTGGCGATAAAGTTCAGCTTGTTGGTGATGATCTCTTTGTAACCAACACACACCGGCTTGCCGAAGGTATCAAGAAAGGAATTGGAAATTCTATTCTGATTAAAGTGAATCAGATTGGAACACTCACCGAAACTTTGGATGCCATTGAAATGGCGCATAAAAACGGGTATACGGCCGTGATCTCCCACCGCTCGGGCGAGACCGAGGATACGACCATTGCCGATATTGCCGTTGCAACGAATGCAGGTCAGATCAAAACCGGTTCAATGAGCCGAACAGACCGGATCGCGAAATACAATCAGCTTTTCCGGATTGAAGAGGAGCTGGGCGATAGCGCAATCTTCCTCGGCAGAGATGTTTTCGGACTTTGATCCAAAGCAATTTCAACCAAACGAAGGGACAGTCATTCCGACTGTCCCTTTTTTTATTCTTTCAAGATCAGCGAGGTCTCCGACTCCTTGTAGATTTTATACGATACCCCCTGAGACTCATCAATAATTCATGTATTTTGCGTTGCTGATGAAATCCTTCAACATTGCAGTATGCGCATAAATCGTCTAAAGTTACGATACTTTCGAAATCACACAGAGACTGAGGTTCAGTTTGCCCCTCACATCAATCTGATTACCGGACAAAATGGGTCGGGTAAAACCAACCTGATCGATGCGATACACTATCTCTGCATGAGCCGTAGTTTTGTGGCATCCAGCGACATGTATGTTCCGCATCACGACGAAAAGTACTTTATGATTGACGGCGATTTTGAAGGGGAAATCCGGGCTTCCTTTAAAGTGAGCTGCAGCTATTCCAAAGGTGATGGAAAGAAGATATTTGTTAACGACAGTCCTCTTGAACGACTTTCTGACCTCATTGGGATGGTGCCGGTTGTGGTTTTAAGCCCCGAAGATAAAAAACTGACCAGCGATGGACCGGCTGAACGGCGTTCATTTCTCGACTCGATGATCAGCCAGATATCACCAAAATATCTGCGCGACCTGATGAAATTCAGGAAAATCAGAAAGCAGAGAAATAAACTGCTGCAGGAGTTCCGGGGCTCACTTTCGATGCTAAAAACCTACCTTGAACCGTGGGATGAACAACTTACGGAAACCGGGGCATCTATTATATTCAAAAGGTCTGAAGTTCTTAATCAATTTAAGCGATACCTGGCTCTTCAATATCGGACCATTTCAGAGCTGAAGCTGGAACCAACCCTGGAATATCAAACCATTTGTGACGACGTCAGCAGTACTGATTCTATTCGTGAACAGTACAGAGATTTACTTGAGGCTGACTTCGAAAAAGAGGCAGAGCGCGAGCAGACACTTACAGGCCCACATCGTGATGAGATCGTGTTTTTCCTGGATGACATGGAGCTTCGTAAATATGGTTCCCAGGGACAGCACAGACTCTTTTCCATGGCACTGAAAATGGCGCAGCTTTTTTATTATACAGATCAGCTGGATGATCTTCCGATTATGCTGCTGGATGATGTTTTCGGTAATCTGGATCAGCACAAAATTGATGTAATTACCGAAACACTTACGAAACACAGCGGACAAACGTTTATAACGTCTGCTACCGACCGGCCTTTTACGACGAGTCAGTTTGATGGTGTTGAAAAAAATGCGTGGTTTACGGTTGAGAATGGAACTGTATTCAGGAGGTTTTAAAAATGGCATTTGGGAAAAACCCGGAATCAATTGAACGGCTGCTGAAGAACTTCATGCAGAAAATACCTCAAAAAACAGAATTAAGGCGAGGTATGGTTCTCCATTTTTGGCCGGAAGTGGTTGGAGAGAATATCAACTCCGTCACAAAAAACCTCCGATTTGAAGGTGATAAACTTTTTGTAAATGTTGAAAGTGAGGTATGGCGTCACGAAATTCACGCCAACCGTTTTTCAATCGCAAAAAGGCTGAATGACAAAGTTGGGTCGAAGGTTGTGAAAGAAATAGTTGTGCGAGCATAAATTAAATCCGCATATTATATCCATGAATTTCCTGAAATTTATAACGGAACGATTTAAAGTCTTTTTCTCGTCGGATGATGCGGATGCAGAAAATCCGGATGAGCAGAATTTCTTTGCACGCGAAAAGGTAATCGCCTTTAGTATTGCCTTTGTATTTGCCCTCAGTTTGTGGTTTGTGGTAAATATGAACCGCGATTTTAATGTCTCCGTTGAAGTACCCATTGAGCTTGTCAATATGCCCGACAATCTTGCACTACGCAGCGAAGTGCCCGATCACGCAACCGTGAATGTTACAGGTGAGGGTTGGCAACTGATCTCCTTATACAGTAATCCTCCTAAAGTAAATCTCAATGCCGAAAATCAGCAGATTAACCTCTTTGAGCAGATACGCAATATGTCCGGGCCTTTCTCAGATTTGAACGTTATGCAGGTTGAACCGCTGATGCTTAACATCGAAACTGAAGAAAAAGCAACAAAACGTGTTCCGATAATTTCGAGAGTTAATTTAAATCTGCAGAATCAATACGGATTGATAGGTGACCCAACTTTTGAGCCTGACAGCGTTACACTTATTGGGGCAGATTCCAGATTGCAAGAACTGGACGGGTGGGAAACAGAAGAAGTGACATTGGAGGATGTATCCAGAAGTGTGGAGAGAACTGTTCCACTTAAGTCACCGGAAGGCGGGTTATCTGTTGACGTTTCTGAAATAACATTTCAAGCTGAAGTAGCTGAATTTACAGAGGCTGAAGTTCGGGTGCCGGTTCGAACCAGGAATCTGCCATCGGGGCAGGCTGTCTCCTTCAATCCATCTTCTATTACGGTACGTTTTGATGTTCCAATCCATCAATACTCTGAAGTTCAGGGAACAAGACCGTTTTCAGCATATGTGAATTATGAGGATTTGCAGCAGGATGATTCCGGATATATTGTACCGGAAATTGAAATCATAGATGACGAGTTTGAAATTCGCCTTCGAAGCTTTCAGCCACCGCGTGTTTCCTATTTCAACATCATTCCCGACTAATCAGAAACGCCTATCCTTCTACTATCAACGTCTCCTCGAATGGGCGAATGACCTCTTCCACTTTTTTTGTCTGATCAAAGAGCGAGAGGACTTTCAACATCACTTCATCAACTAAAATATCGGGACAGGAAGCACCTGATGTTAGTGCTATTTTCAATCCTTTTTGATCTTTTGGAAGCCAGTTTTGGGTTTCTTTCATCTTTTTCTCCCACTGGTTGAAGTGCCTGATCTGATCAGCAGTGTCAAATTCTCCCGCATCCCGGATATGATACGTAGGGCAGTGATGTTCCAGGATCTCCACCAGGTGCATCGTGTTGGACGAGTTGTAACCCCCCACCACAATAGCAATGTCGGGTTCGGCATCAGCAAGCGCGTACGTTGCCGATTGATTTTCATTGGTTGCATAGCAGAGCGTATCGGAGGTGTCTGCAAAGTGGTTGAGTACATTCTCTTCTCCGAAGCGTTCTATTGCGGCCTCTTTCAGAATATCCATTACTTTCTGAGTTTCGGTGGCCAGCATGGTGGTCTGATTGATCACACCAAAAAACTCCAGATCTTTCAGTGGGTTGAAGCCTTCTGTACTCTTATGGCCAAAATACTTTTCAAAGTCTTCGATTGGCCGCTTTTCGGTCATTATATCGGCCAGAATCTGAGCTTCTTCAGGATTCAGCACTACAACCGTTGGGGAGTGATCGGCGCTGTGTGAAAATGTAGCTCGTGTCTCTTCATGTCGATGCTTTCCATGCACAACCAAACTATACCCCTTCTTGCCAAGCTGATTTCCACGCTTCCAAACCTTCTCCACAAACGGGCAAGTGGTGTTGTACTGATAGGGATCTATCCCCTTTGCTTTCAGCTTTTCCCCTATTTCGAGAGTGGTTCCGAATGCGGGCACGATTACAACATCATCTTCAGAAAGATCCTCAATCGGAATGCACACCGACCCGTCGGTATCAAACAGGAATTTCACCCCGCGTTTCTGTAGATCCTCATTCACGGTCGGATTGTGGATCATTTCGCTGAGCAGGTATATATTCTTACCGGGATTCTCCTCCACCGTACGGTAGGCGATGTCGATGGCGTTCTCCACACCGTAGCAAAACCCAAAATGACGCGGGATCAGAAATGTGACCGGGCCGAAATCCAGATCAGTAGGAGCCAGATCTTTTTTTCGCGGATCGGTAATTTTATTCGCCTCTTTTACTTTGCGGATGATGGGCGATTTAAACATCGCCGGAATTTCAAACTCTTTACGGGCCATTGAATGTTGAATATTTAATCCCGAATGTTGAATGACGAAGTATCAATTAACAAACGGGTTTAGTTTAAATAATTTGATTGAGTGAAAGATACAGAGTTCATCAGAGAAACACGTGGGCAGTTGGAATGATTCAACGAACTGATTTTCTAATTGAAAGTGTAAATTTTTACTATCATTTTTTTACAAAAGAAATAAAAAGAAGAGGTTATGGATAGCGTGAGATTTACCGGTGATGATAAATATGTGAAAATTTTTAACGCCATCTTGATATTATCAGGATTGTTTCTTTTGGTTGGAACGATTTACAGATACCAATCCGCGGGTGTTGATTTCCGTTGGTTCTCGCACATATTTGCGGGAATATACGGGGTGGTTGCAGGATCAAGCGTAGTATTTGGAAATAAAAAACCTTTACGGGCAATAATTATAGATGATGAAAAAATCAGCTCTGAAAGTCCTTTAGAAAGTTCATTTAAGTGGGCGTATATAAAAAAAGTAGAGCTGGACAAAAAAAGGATAAATCTACAGTATGTACGAACCGGAATCACAGGTTCATTAAAAATTCCATTCACACTACGCTTCAAAAATTTAGACCACTTAAGTTCAGCTCTGGCTGAAAAGTGTAAGAATAAAGAAATTGAGTTTGTGAATAATTTGGACAAAAATAATTGAAAGGAGACGGAAATGATAACCAAAGAGAAAATCAAAGAGTACTTCGAGTAGGAGATCGAAAATCAGGGAAAGCTGATGGAGTTGCTATACAGAGACAAGAAACTGTTGAAAGAAGAGAGGTTCAGGGAATTTGCTACAGAACTCCTTCAGAGAGCAAAAAAAACCTACTGGGGTTCTATGGCATTTGGGATGATGTTCTTTATGCTTGGCTCTATGTATTTAATTAATTTGTATTTGTTTAATACATCATCATTTGGATCTTTTGACGTTCATCTGGGTTATGCGTATATCTTGCTTTCATTTACCAGTGCTATTTTTTCAACTAAAGAGTACTACGGTATAAGAGGATCTATGACGATGTTGCTTAAACTTTTGGAAGCAGATGAGGAGCCGGAGACCGATTTTACACCTAAACTTGAAACCACCTGACTCTGGAAATATGTCGATGTTGTCAAGAGTTAAATGAGATGCAAAGAAAAAAAGGAGGAGATGATTTTTGGAGTCTCGTTCTTCCGTTCATCTGCAGTAGCAGCAACGCCTCAACATAGTTCAGAGATATAAATGTTGCACTCTGTTCGGCGTAATAATATTCCGTTCTAACACCCCAAGCTCACGCTTGGGGCTACAATCTGATCGCTCTTACAGAGCTTGATTTTATTGATTCAGCTTTTTGTTTACCGAATTCATAAGTGCCGTTGTAATTAGAAAGGTGGTAATAAGCCCAGGCGTGGATTGTCCGCACGGGTACACAATTTCAATGGTTTTCAGTGGAACAGATATTTTGATTTTGAAGAAACCTTGTTAAACACACCCCTCAATCCCCTCTCCAGAGGGGAGATGTTTATGTGAAGTGCTACAAGAAAATTCATAGGATATATTTAACACAATCAATATTTCGACTTTCTATGACTCTTTAATTTCACCAGAACGAAACGCCTTCAATAAATCTTTCAGATCTTTAATTTTTTCTCCAAGCTCCATTCCTTTGTCTGTATCCCGAACCCGAATTCTCTTTCTATTGTGCTCCAATATTTTGGTTTCAGAGTGAATGTCCTGTGCATTTTCGATAGCAATCTGTGTAGATTCAAATGATTCGTGAGCGGCCAGCAGAAGACCATAGGAGTTGAAGATAAGCGTGTAACCGGCAATTCCGGTTTTTTCTTGATACGCTTTTGCAAAACCACCATCTATCACCAGTAATTTCCCACCTGCTTTTACAGGACTCTCTCCCTTTTTAACTTTTACGGGGACATGTCCATTGATGATGTGACCGGCAGCGGGATCAAGGCCAAATTCGATTAAAATCTTTTTGGCCACCTCTTCGTCTGTCCGGTAATCATAATAGGGATTCATTTCCTCGGTGTGAGTCTCTGAATCACTGATAAAATAGCGTTCAAACGTTGCCATTTTGGATTTACCAAATAGCGGCGATTGATCACCACTCCATAAATACCACATGGTATCCTGCCCATACTTTTTTTTGCCGGGTTCATCGGTTGTAAAGTAACCCTGACGAACCAATCGTTCGAGCCTGTCCATAAACTCTTTGGGACCGTGATCCATGTTCTTAAACGTAAAGTGGCACAGCTCTCCGCTTTTAGTCATGGGGATACAGCCATGATAGAGCAGGTTGCCATTGTATTTTAAGTACATACTTCCCTTTGAAAATAGAAATCGTACATGTTCCTGCAGCCGCTCGCTGTTGGCAAAAGAGAGGCAGAGTTTCTCCATCATCATCTCCTCCTGGTCCGAAAGAGTATAGGGGTCATCGGGATCGATTGTTGGGAAATGTTGATCGAGCAAGGGATAGGATTTTCCGCCGATTTGAACTGTACCTTCCTCAAAATCTATTTTATCCAGTAACAGGCGGTCTTTCATTCCAAAATGTGGCCGCCGTTGAACAATCTGCCCTTCAAGTTTTAGCTGTATAATCGTGATGGCCTTGTGCATTCGCGCCATCAGCTGCTGTTCGTTCTGGGTAAATTCTTCGGTTTTTCCTTTGGTTCTGAATTGCTCGCAGGGATCATCTCCATATACATCCATTGCCAGCGACACCAGCGGAAGCATGCTGATAGCGTATCCGTTTTCGAGTGTCTCCATGTTCGAGTATCGAAGGGAGACACGAATTACGTTTGCAATGCACGCTTTACTTCCTGAAGCGGCACCCATCCAGACGATATCATGGTTTCCCCACTGGAAATCAACCGAGTGGTAGTCGAGCAAAGTATCCATAATGATATGTGCGCCCGGCCCGCGATCGTACACATCACCGATCACATGCAAGCGGGCAATAGCAAGCCGCTGAACCAGCTCACACAGGGCGATAATAAAAGCCTCTGCGCGCCCGGTATCGATAATCGATTCGATGATGCTGTTGTAGTACTCCTGACGATTTACCGCGCTTTCCTGTTCATGCAGAAGCTCTTCAATAATGTATGCAAAATCTTTCGGCAGGGCTTTCCGCACCTTACTCCGGGTATATTTTGATGAAGAGATGCGGCACAATTTGATCAGCCTAAAGAGCGTGATTCTGTACCATTCATCCTTGTGTTCTACATCTTTTAAAATGAGGGGAAGTTTTTTCTGTGGATAGTAGATTAGCGTTGCAAGATTCTGTTTCTCCTGTTTCAGCAGTGTGTCCTGGAATATTTCCTCAATTCGTCTTTTGATCGACCCTGAGCCATTGCGAAGAACATGCAAAAAAGACTCATACTCACCATGAATGTCTGAGATAAAATGCTCCGTACCCTTAGGAAGCTCCATGATGGCGCTCAGGTTAATGATTTCGGTCGAAGCAGCCGGAATGGTTGGGTACTGCTTGGCAAGCAGTTTCAGATAGCGTATCTCTTTCTCAGGCAGGTCCATAGTTAGTACGATTCTTACAACAGCGTTAAATGTTGAGCAAATAACAAAGCGAACGATCCTTAATTAAGATAATGTAACGGGGATAAATATCGTAAAATGGATTCATTTGACAGTAAAACGTACCATCATTGACAAAAACCGGGACAAATAAAATCAAATCGACTTGAACTAATATTCGGAAAGCTTGAACATCTGATCTTCATTTAATAGAATATACTTGTGTGTTTTGTCTGACCTGAAGCAGAGAGCATGATTGTCATCAGCTGAAAACTGCAGTAGTAAAAACCAGGCTATTTTTCTATATCTAATCAAGATTCTATATTGATTTAAAAGATTCTCTGATGGAATTTTCTAGCATCATAACACTGCTGTTCATTTTCCTTGGGTTACTGGTCCTTCAGGTTCGTGCCGAACAAAGGTGGCGACAAGTGAATCACGGTAATTCCGTCATCAACATCAATGAGAAAGATCACTACTATCTTTTCGGGATCTACGCCAACGTGGCTGATAAACGAATCATTGTTTCGAAGCGCAGTGGTGGCGGATACACATTCAATTTTGGTAATCCAGTCGGGTTGATCCTATTTGTAATCATTGCAGCAGCTGCTATTTACCTGATCATCTAATAATCGGGCTTCCCTGCAATTCTTCCGGACCATATAGTTAAACTTTTACAAACAGGTATCATATTTTCACTGCAATTCGTGTACATTCCAATCTGACAAATCAACCAAATGTACACAACACATGAAGTTATCCTATCCAATTTTTGCGACTATTCTGGGAGTCGTTTTTCTCCTGGCCGGAGGCTGCAACTCCTCATCTGAAACTGACTTTTCCGTAGAGTATGAAAAATTCACTCTCGACAACGGGCTGGAAGTCATTTTTCACAAGGACGATTCCGATCCGGTAACAGCCGTAGCCCTCACGTTCCATGTTGGATCTGCACGTGAGCTTCCCGGACGAACCGGTTTTGCTCACCTGTTTGAGCATCTATTGTTTCTTGAATCAGAAAACCTGGGACGTGGCGGATTGGATCAGATGAGCGCGAGAATTGGAGGATCGGGTGCTAATGGATCCACCAGCCGGGATCGTACCAACTATTTTCAAACCGTTCCGAATGATGCCCTCGAGAAGATGATCTGGGCGGAAGCCGACAAGATGGGATACTTCATCAACACCGTTAATGAGATGGTGCTTGAAAAGGAAAAACAGGTGGTAAAGAATGAGAAGCGTCAGGGTGTGGATAATGCGCCGTACGGGCATACCGGTTATGTAATCGGGAAGAATTTATATCCGGAAGGTCACCCTTATAACTGGCAGGTGATCGGTTCACTGGATGACCTTCAAGCCGCAACGCTGGATGATGTGGTTAACTTCTACAACACGTGGTATGTGCCAAATAATGCTACGCTGGTTATTGCCGGAGATTTTGATTCGGACCAGGCTAGCGAGTGGGTTCAAAAATATTTTGACGAAATTCCTGCCGGTGAGGAGGTCGAACCGCTCGAAAAGCAGCCTGCAGAACTGGATAGAATCAAAAAACTGTACCATGAAGACAATTACGCACGTCTGCCGGAGCTTCGCCTGACCTGGCCGGGAGTGGAGAACTATCACGATGATTCTTATGCGCTCCAAATTCTGACTCAACTTCTTTCGGATGGCCGAACTGCACCACTGTATGAAGTATTGGTTGACGAAAAAGAGCTCACCCCGAAAGCGAATATGTACAGCAGCAATTCGGAACTGGCCGGAGAAATCACCCTTCAGGTTAGAGGCTACTCGGATGTTGACCTGAATGACGTACTTGCCGGAGTTGAAGAGGCATTTGCACGCTACGAGGAGAATGGATTTACCGAACAGGATCTGGAAAGAGCAAAAGCCGGAATTGAGACTCGGTTCTACAGCGGACTTTCGAGTGTCCTTGGAAAGGCATTTCAGCTTGCCCAGTACAATATTTTTGCCGGTGATCCGGGGTATGTAAACCAGGATATAGAGAAAACACTGGATGTAACTTTGGAAGATGTGGACCGAGTGTACGAGCAGTACATCAAGGATAAACACTATGTGGCGACTAGTTTTGTGCCGCGCGGAGAAACAGATCTAGTGCTTGAAGGTTCTGAAGAAGCGGATGTAGTTACCGAAGAGATTGTCCAGGGAGCTGAGGGAGAAGATTTTGTACTGCCGGAAGACACAGACTTTGAACCAACCCCATCATCCTTCGACCGTTCTGATGAACCGCCTTACGGAGAAGAGCCGAGAATTAATGTTCCTCAGGTCTGGACTTCTGAGTTGACAAATGGATTAAGAGTATACGGAATCGAAAACAGTGAATTGCCTCTCGTACAGTTCAATATTCGCATTGATGGCGGATTGCTGGTTGAAGATCCGGAAAAAGTAGGTGTCTCAAATCTGCTCGCAGAGGTGATGACTCGCGGTACGGCAAACAAAACTCCGGCAGAACTTGAAGAAGCAATTGATCTTTTAGGAGCAAGTATTAACGTGAGTTCAGGGCGTCAGAGTTTTACTATTTCAGGAAATACCTTGGCGAGAAATTTTGATGAAACTCTTGAACTTGTTGAGGAGATTTTGCTGGAGCCTCGATGGGACGAGCGCGAATTTGACCTGGCAAAGCAGAGTGTGTCGAGCCGGATTGCCCAGCAGCAATCCAACCCAAACAGTGTCGCTACCAGGGAGTTCAACAAGCTGCTTTATGGTGAAGGAGAAATTCTTTCCTACAGTAGTCTTGGAACCGAAGAGAGTGTGGAGTCGATCACGCTGGATGATCTGAAAACGTATTACGAAAATTATCTCTCTCCATCCGTGGCCGCTTTTCACGTAGCCGGTGCTGTTCAGGAAAGCGCCGCAATTTCCGGGCTGACTGATCTGGAAGAACTATGGGAATCCAACCCGGTAGACATTCCTGAAACGGAACTTCCGGAACCACCTGAAGAGTCGAAGGTATTTTTCTATGATGTGCCAAATGCTTCTCAATCTGTGCTGAGAATCGGTTATCTGGCAATGCCGGAAACGGATGAGGATTACTACCCGGCAACGGTGATGAACTACATTCTTGGCGGTGGCGGATTTGCATCACGCCTTACACAGGAACTGCGTGAAGGTAAAGGATATACCTACGGTATTGGGTCCGGATTTTCGGGAAGCAATCTCCCGGGTCCGTTTTCAGTGAGCAGCGGTGTGCGCAGTAACATCACCTTTGAAGCCGTGGAACTGATCCGGGATATCCTGGCAGACTACCCGGATACTTTCACCGATCAGGATCTGGATAACACCCAGAGTTTTCTGTTGAAGAGCAATGCCCGTGCGTTTGAAACACTCGGTGCAAAACTTGGAATTCTTCAAAAGATGAGCGCCAACGAGTGGTCGGCAGACTACATCAACGAGCAACAAAAGATTGTTCGTGAGATGAGCCGTGAAGAGATCAGCGAATTAGCTAAAGAATATGCGAATCCTGACAGAATGTACTACGTGATTGTGGGCGATGCCCGGACACAGCTGGACCGACTCGGTGATTTGGGTTACGGAGATCCGGTTTTGTTGAATTAAACCTTTCTCCCCTCGAGGAGAGTGCTGCGTAAGCAGTGTGGGGTGTAATAGTCTGCAATTATACTATTTGCCACGGAAGCACGGAAAGGCACTGAGTCTTCAATAAATTCCGTGCTTCGGTGGCTTTATCCAAAATTGCACATTTGAGCTAAAAGTTTATTTTAGTTGAGAAACTAATACTACTCCATAAACAAACTGAACCGTGCCGGCAAGCATAGTCGCTGCATTATCACTTGTTCTCTTCTTTATCGGGTACCGATACTACTCAAAGTATCTGGCTGAAAAAATATATCAGCTCGATCCGAATTTCATGACTCCGGCTCATGAGTTTAAAGACGGAAGAGATTACGTGCCGGCGAATAAGTTTGTGCTGCTTGGTCACCATTTCACATCCATTGCCGGTGCAGCCCCGATTGTCGGCCCTGCCATTGCTGTTTACTGGGGCTGGGTTCCGGCTATGCTTTGGGTTGTCTTTGGCACCATTTTCGCCGCCGGGGTTCACGACTTTGGAACGATGGTTCTCTCCGTTCGTCACAAAGGTCAGTCAATCGGGACATTGGCCGATAATCTGGTTGGCCGCAGGGCAAGGCTTCTGTTTCTGTTTATCATTCTGATTCTTGTGCTAATGGTGAATGCCGTATTTGCCTGGGTGATCTCAAACCTTTTTATCAGCTTTCCGGCAACGGTTTTATCTATTTTTATTCAGATCCCATTAGCCGTCTGGATCGGATTTCGTGCTTACAAAGCCAGTGGCAGCATGATTATCCCATCGGTCATTGTACTCTTTGTGATGTATTTCACAGCCATCATCGCCAGCTATGTGCCTGTCTTGCAGATCGACCTGGTTCAATATTTTGGAGGTGAAGAGGTAACGCTTCTGTTTGGTCTGAGCGGAGTTGAAATGGCATTTCTGACCTGGATCATTGTGCTGATGGTCTACGTCTATTTTGCATCCACACTTCCCGTTTGGATGCTGCTTCAGCCGCGCGATCTGATCAACGCCTACCAGCTTGTTCTGGGGCTGGCCATTCTCTACCTGGGACTTTTTGTAATTAGCCCGGAAATCACAGCTCCGCCAACCAATACTGACACCAGTGATGTGAGCTGGTTTCCGCTTCTCTTTATCACCATTGCGTGCGGGGCCATCTCCGGATTTCACGGGTTAGTCTCATCCGGAACAAGTGCCAAACAGCTCGACAAAGAGACAGACGCACGGTATGTCGGTTATCTGGGGGCCATTGGCGAAGGTTCACTCGCACTGATCACAATCGTTGCGATTGTAACCTACTTCAACACAACCGGAGAGTTTCTCGATAACTACCACTCATTTGAAGCGGCAGGTTCATCAGGCTTGAACATCTTTATTGAAGGAGCAGCCCGCCTGGCAACAGGTTTGATGATTCCATTGGAAGCGGCTCAGACCATTATTGCAGTCATCGTTATCAGTTTTGCAGCTACCACCCTGGACACGTCAGTACGCCTGATGCGCTATATTCTGAACGAATTGGGCGAGGAGTACAAGGTGAAACCACTGACCAAAGTCCACACATCCACGATGATTGCCGTGGGAGCAAGTGCAGCGCTGGTCTTAATTCCGGAAGGTCCGCGCGGACTGGGTTCAGGCGGGTATCTCCTGTGGCCACTGTTTGGAACATCCAATCAGTTGTTGGCAGGAATCAGCCTGATGCTAGTCACAATCTGGCTGAAACGACTAGGGAGGCCAATTATCTACACACTGATACCCATGATCTTTGTGCTGTTTATGACACTCTGGGCTATGTTTGAACAGGTGGTTTTTGACTGGTCCGGTATTGGAGACTCTGATTTTAATCTGCTGCTCTTCTCTTTTGGAGCCGTAATACTTGGGTTCTCTCTTTGGATTATGCTTGAAGCATATGCTCTGTTTCGTAAAAACAGTAGCGAGTATTAGGTAGCAAGTATTAAGATATTGGCATCAATTACTTAACACTTGCAACTCAATACCTATTACCCAGAAATCCCATAGTTGGAAATCCAAATCTTATCCGTACCTTGTGCCCCTTCAACTGACGTTCGACGTTGACCTGCCCAACTCGGTTCCTTTTTGCCTCTCTTCAGTAGTTCTCTCCTGAATGTTTGTAAAACGCGCTTTTGGCCAGGGAGTATCTCCGAAATGTTTGAATAAAAACACAAGAGCGGAGCGATGCGCGTGTAGAGCGACAGACATTTATAATAAAAATTTCATTCCAGAAGATTCTCTTTTGAATAATATCCCGAAAATCGTTTCTGTGATTTTCAATGGCTACTCATTTTTTGGAGTCAGTGGATTTTGTGAAAACGCAGGGATTCCGTCTGTTTTGAAATTTGTACAATTAAAAACGTTACATGAATAATTCTTCTTTCTCAGAGCTGAATATCCGGCCTGAAATTCTCAAAGCTATCAACGAAATGGGCTTTGAGGCTCCAACTTCTATCCAGGAAAAGTGTATTCCTCAAATTTTAACCGGAACAGATTTAGTGGGCCAGGCCCAGACCGGAACCGGTAAAACTGCAGCATTTGGCATTCCAGCTCTGCAGATGGCCAACACCGGCTCAAAATCTCCAAGTGTTTTGATATTAACTCCTACCCGTGAATTGGCAATTCAGGTAACCGGAGAGCTCATTAAACTTGCTAAGCACATGAACGGCGTTTTTACAGTGCCGGTATATGGAGGACAGCCAATCAGCCGTCAGCTGAAAGCACTCAAGAAGGGTGCTCAAATTGTGGTCGGAACACCCGGCCGGGTCATCGATCACCTAAAGCGCGGAACGCTCAAACTGGGCGCCCTGGAAATGGTCGTCCTCGATGAAGCGGATGAGATGCTCAATATGGGATTCCGGGACGATCTGGAAGAGATTCTGAGTTACAGCAAAGGAAAATCTCAAACCATTATGTTCTCTGCTACAATGCCAAATGCGATCAAAAAGATTATGAATCGCTGGATGGATAACCCCAAAATCGTCAAGGTTGAAGGACGGGCTCAGACGGCTGAAGGAATTGAACAATATGTAATGGAAGTGCGCGACTCAATGCGAATTGAAGCTATTTCCCGTGTCATTAACATGACCGAAGCCCGATTATCACTGGTTTTTTCAAATACAAAACGACAATGTGATTCTTTGGTTGAGGAGTTTCAGGCGCGAGGCTTTTCTGCAGATGCACTTCATGGTGATATGCGTCAGAACATCCGCGACAAGGTGATGAATAAGTTCAGAAATGGAAAAATTGAGATTCTTGTAGCAACTGATGTTGCCGCACGCGGCCTGGATGTGGATGATATCGACGTGGTGTTCAACTACGATATTCCCCAGGACCCTGAGTTTTATGTGCACCGGATTGGACGAACCGGACGGGCAGGAAAAGCCGGCCTGGCGATTACCTTCTCCACAGGTAGAAAGAGAAAAAGTATTAAGTTTATTGAGAAGATTATCGGTACAAAGCTTTTGCCTCTTCCGATGCCATCAGACAGAGAAGTACAGCTTTCAAAAATGGAAAGCCAGCTTGATGAGATCGTGGATACACTTCAAAAAGGCGGCTTGCGTGAGTATATCGAGCAGTTAGAGCCACTTGCTGAAAGCGACTTTTCCCCCATTGAAATTGCAGCAGCATTGCTGAAAATGAAAGTTGCCGGTTAATTGAATTCGCTCTCTGGAACTGTTTGATATAATATCACGGATTTCAGAGGGTTTATTCTTAAATCGGAATAGATTTCTTATTTTCAGTTTCATCTTCAGATCATAAACAAACAATACGAATATGTTTTCCAGATCATGTCATTATGGACTTCAGGCCATGATCTACATTGCTCTTCACTCCTCAAAAGAGGAACATGTGGATCTAAAACAGATTGCATCCGAGCAGGATATTCCCAAACATTTCCTGAGTAAGATTCTGCAAATTCTGGTGAAGCATAAAATTTTGCAATCTATGAAAGGGCCAAAAGGCGGATTCCGTCTAAACCGTCCTGCAAATGAGATTACTCTGATTCAAATCATTGAGGCAATTGACGGTCTGGATGTATTTAATCAATGCGGAATCGGTTTTAAAAAGTGTGATGACAATCATCCCTGCCCAATACATTACGAATTCAAACCGGTTCGTGCTCGAGTTGAAAAGCTGTTCAGAGAGAAAACACTTCAGGAACTGACCGAGGAAATTGAAAGCGGTGAAAGTTTTGTGAGTCTCACAAACCCGCTGCGGCAGTAATAATTCTTTTCTATTAAAAAGGCTGACCCAATGATTTGAGTCAGCCTTTTCTGTTTCCTAAAAGTATTTATCAGTTGCCAACGAAGAATAGACTGTTGGCAAACAATAATTTTCCGTTCTCCCAAAAACCGCGGAAAAGTGTGTTGTCAATTAGATAAACAACCTGACCTTGTCCATAATCCTGAACACCAAACGAAAGAGAATTTTCGATCATCGGTTTAGCTTCAGCACCAACAAAGCCACTTCGGTAGGAGTTATCGCGAGCCGTTCCCACATTCCAACCGGAATCTAAATAGCTGTAAGAATTTGCACTCAGCTTCAGGGTGTAGTATTCGGAATTGTAACCGTATGCAAGTGGGTGGGTAGTGTCGAGCGTAACTTCATAGGCAGATCCAGGAGTGGTATTGGAAGCATATCGACGTGACCGGTTATCGTATGGAGCAAGCCGTTCCTCTTCAGTCGGCTCAGTTGCTTCAGGTTGCTTTCGTTTGAGTTCAAACCCGTTTCTTTCGGTAAAATTGCTGTTCGCATTCCCGATCAGGATTAGATTGCCGCCCTCGCGTACCCAACTTGATATTTTCTCGATTGCAGCATCCGTGAGAATTTCCCCATAAGATCCGGAAGGAAGTACTAATGAGGTAAAATCAGAGAGGTCTGCTCCCATAAGGTTGTCGGTATTGATCTGAGTGATTGGGTAGTGTAACTGCTGATCAAAAAAGTGCCACACTTCTCCTGCACTGAGCGAAGAGGTTCCATCACCCATAAGTACCGCTATTTCCGGCTTTTCAATGTAACGTACATTGTTTGAGCCAAAATCAGATCCGGACGTAACAAACCCTGTTGAAGCCCCAAACAATTCCCGCTGATGATTTTCAGCTGCTTCTCTGACAATTTCATCAAAATCATCACCCAGGGAGTTATTGTTCCCACGCATAATAATCAAAGAGCCCCGCTTAAAAGACTGACCCTCAATTTCAAAATCGACGGTTGAGAAACGGCTTTTCACTCCTTTTTTAGTAATCTCAGCCAGAAATCGAGCATCATCCATACTATCCCAATCAGTGACATAGGCATAGGGTTCATCTGCTCCTGATATCGAACTGCTTCTGAAATCATCCGGAGAAATATTCCGGTCCGGACTGATATTGGATTCGAGAGCATATCCTTCCAATCCAAACCGGTAGTGAGCTTCCCAGGTGGTGATGTCGTACGTGAGTGAATCGGACAATTCCGGATTCGGCTCAAAGAACACCCGTGCCAACTGTCCCTGTGGCTGGTAAGCACTGATCACAATATCATCTTCCGCTAATGCAACACGCTCGTTCTGGCCGGTTTTGTAGTTATAAGCATCCGTATTACGATTAGAGCCGGCTGTTCCGTACTCAATTTGTTGTGTATCCAGGAACGATAGCAGGTGATGGATTTTGTCCGGGTCATTATCAGCCTTTACAACAAATGATTTGTAGGTGCCGGCCGGCTCATTCACTGCTTTTTCAAAATAGTTGGCAAATTCTGAAACCACTCGTTCAGCATTATTGGCTGTAACTTCAATTGTTGAAATTCCGGCAACATGGTGATGAGTCAGACGATCTTTCAGCGTCAGAATCTCACCCTCTTCAGTTGTTACGGCAGCCCCGGCGCTTCCGCCGCCAGCTTTTTCATACGTCATTCCAATCGCACCGTTATAAGTGGGCCAGGTATCGCCGTAGCTGGGATAGAACAGGTCAAACACTTCGCGAGTGTAGTAGAGCCAGCTGTTTTCATCGAAATATTTGGTGTGATTTTCACCAATGGTGGTTTGAAACTCTGCCTGCCAGTCGGTGATCACCGCGTGGTAAGGTTTGGCTGCCGGTGCAAAATAATAAGGAGAGTTGTAGCCCATCTCGTGAAAATCGACGTGAACATGAGGCATCCACTGCTGATAAGCTTCAACCCGTTGCTGCGACTCCACTTGAGTCTGCCATGCCCAATCGCGGTTCATATCAAATAGGTAGTGGTTTGCACGTCCGCCCGGCCACGGTTCTCGGTGCTCTCGTGATTTTGGATCGGGATTGTACTCTGTGCCAATTACACTGTTAAACCAGTTTACGTACCGGTCTCGTCCGTCCGGATTAATCATCGGGTCAATAATTACAACAGAATCATCCAACCACGCTTTGCTTTCCCGATTTGAAGGATCAACCAGTTCATATAGAGTTTTCATGGCAGCTTCACTGCTGTTCGTCTCATTTCCATGCACGTTGTAGCTGAGCCATGTAATTGCTTTCAGGTTTTCGGTCGGTTCACCATCCTCAAGCCCTGTCAGACGTAAATTATTTAACCGGATTTCATCAATATTTGAGTGATTTTCTTCAGATGTTACAATCAGATAAACCAGTTCCCGGTGCTCGTATGTTTTTCCATAGTGGTGAAGAGTCACAAGATCGGAGTTATCGGCCACATGGGTAACATAACTCAAAACCCTGTGGTGTGGTGTATATCGGTCTCCGAGTTCATAACCGAGGAAATCTTCAGGTGACTGAAGCTGAGCAAATGCCCCGGTTGAAAAAAGAAAGAGGATTAGAAATGCACTTATGCTTTTTAACTGTTTTTTCATAATCTAATAAGCCTGTTGGTTTTGTTGCCGCAAATAAGAATGCTACAACATAATCAAAACCCATAACTGCTAAAAGCCCCGAATAAATTTGAGATTTAAATTTACAATCTTTGCCATCCTTATATTATCGTCTGTTCAGCTACATGGCCGGCAGGCGGATTCAACAGATATTCGTCTGACAATTCTCCATACCAATGACGAACATTCCCACCTTATACCTATCCCGGCTGTTGATGATCATCCCGAGATGAATAATTCTGCAGGCGGGGGAATTGCACATCTTGCGGGTACCTTAAATTCCATTCGAATGCAGAAAGAATTAGAGGGGGAATCCGTACTGCTTTTTTCGGCCGGCGACCACCTTGGCGGTCCGGCTTACGGCTGGCTTCCCCTGCGTGAGGGGCTTGCTCCTGAGTTGAACCTGTTTCAAATGATGGGGTATGATGCTGTAACTATCGGGAATCATGAATTTGATTACGGATCAGATGTGTATGCCCGCTACCTGGCGGATGCCGGTTACCCTGAAGAGACGGATCAGACAGTCATTCTGGGGTCTAATATCAATCCGCCACAAGACCATCCGTTCAGTGTAAGAGGGATCCAAAATCATTATGTGGAAGAACTAGAGAATGGCCTGAGGGTAGGAATATTCGGCCTGATCGGTAATGATGCCATTTCAAAAGCAGCCCAGCCGGGTACGGTTCAGTTCGATGATCCATTTGAATCGGCAGAAAAAGCTGTAGCAGAGCTGAAAAAACAAGAGGTGGACTTATTGATTGCAGTCAATCATTCTGGCGTGTCTGAAGACCAGCAGCTGGCTGAGCGGATTCCCGAAATAGACGTAATTGTAGGCGGGCACACGCATACCGCACTTCATGAGCCGATCTATGTGGGTGATACGGTCATTGTTCAGGCCGGAAACTATATGCAGTTCCTGGGAGTACTGGAGCTGAGCTACAATCCAATGGAAGAGAAATTAACGGTACTTAATCCCGAGACGGGGCAGCCTTTTTTAGTTCCCGTGAATACGAATTCCGAGGTTGATGAACAAGTGGAAGAAGAAGTGGAACGGTACACAGAAATCTTGAATGATTGGTTGACTGAATTGACAGACGGGTCAATTGAAGATATTCGGGAAACCATCGCGGTTTCTGATTTTCCGGTTTTAAGGGATGAACCGCAAAGCGAATCAGCGATAGGAAATTTTGTTACAGATGCAATGAAATATTCAGCCAATCGATTTCTCGATGACCCGGCAGATATTGCCGTTCAGGCAAACGGCGCGATTCGCAGCGATATCATACCCGGAGAAGCTGACTGGAGCCTTGGAGAAATTACGTTTTATGATATGATGATGGCATTTGGCCTGGGGTCTGGCACAGACGGGTCTCCCGGCTATCCGCTTGTTTCATTTTACCTGACAGAGCAGGAAGTTCGAAATGCGCTCGAGGTTTCCATACTGATGTCGGAGCTGATGGGCGACAACTATTTTCTGCAGTTCTCGGGACTGAATATGGCTTACAATCCGGATCGGGCTGTATTGTTTACAATACCCTTTACAAACACACCTATACCTTCCTCCCGGTCTGTATTGCGTGCTGAATTGGTAAACGGGGAAGAAGAGGTACCGCTTCGAAGTGATTCTGAAGAACTGGTTCATGTTGTCACCGATTACTACATTGCGGGTTTTTTACCAATGGTTGGTGAACAACTGCCAAATCTGGCTATAACATTGCGTGACCGAGACGGACATCCAATCAGCCTCGATGAGGCTGTTGTAAAAGATGGCGAGCGACAGCTAAAGGTGTGGACAAGTGTTCTGGATTATGTTCAGTCTCTGGAAAGAAATGAGGATGATATTCCGGTGATCCCAAGTCGATATGACTCACCTGAAGGCAGACTGACCGTTACCTACACGCTTCCGCTTTGGGTCTGGCCGGTAGCTGCACTTCTTCTCATTGGACTGGTCATTTTCCTCATTGCAAAACGAAGATAGATGTAACAAACTTTATGATTTAAATACACAGACACGATGGAAACGGTCATTACATTTTTCGAAGATGTCCCTACTACATTCCGCGCTTTCATTTTGATTGGGGGAATCTTCATCTTTTGGGTGATGGAGGGAGTGATCCCGCTCTTTCAGTTCAGGTACAACAAAGTACGCCACGCCGGTATTAACCTGACATTCACCTTTTTTACGGCCATCATCGGTTTTGGACTGGCCGGCGTTCTCTATTTCACCTCCTATTGGGTTACAGAAAACGAATTCGTCCTGCTTCATCTGGCTGATTTCCCTTTATGGGCAAAAATGATTATCGGAGTCATGCTGCTCGATTTTATGGGTGCCTGGCTGGTACACTGGATTGAGCATAAAGTGAAATGGATGTGGAAATTTCATCTTGTACATCACAGTGACATAACCGTGGACGTGACCACCGGACTTCGACATCATCCGGGGAAACGGTCTTCAGAATTTTCTTCACCATTCTCGGCGTTTTTCTGATTGGTGTACCCATCGGCATTGTGATGCTTTACCAAAGCTTTTCAGTCCTGTTTGCGCACATTACGCACGCCAACATCAACATGCCGAAAAAGATTGATCGATCTCTTTCGTATTTGTTTGTAACACCAAATATGCACAAAGTGCACCACCATTTCACGCAGCCGCTCACCGACACCAACTATGGAAATATATTTGCCGTTTGGGATCGGTTGTTTGGCACATTTGCTGAAGTGAATGATGTCAGGTATCTGAAGTATGGAATCGACACGCATATGGATCCGGATGAAAATCAACATTTGGGTAACTTACTGACGATACCGTTTCAGGAATACCGTCCTCCAACAGGTGCAAGTTTGAGTGATACAGACAATTTGAAAGTTGATAAGCTGGGTAAAAACAGAAAAGAAAAGTAAACCAATAAATTTTCAGTAATGGCAACTGTAGAGGACAACAAAGAAAGGAAGCGGTATGAGCTGCAGACAGACGGACACACTGCAGTTGCAGAATATATCCTGAATAAGCAGGGTGTACTCTTTTTCACACACACGGAAGTCCCGAAAGAACTTGAAGGTCAGGGCGTGGCATCGAAATTGATAAAAGCGGCATTTAAGGATGCCGAAGAGAGAGATCTTAAAATCGCTCCAATCTGCCCGTTCGTGAAATCATATTTACAACGGCACCCAGAATGGAAAAGACTGTTAGCTGATGAGCATCGATTTTAATATTGAGTTTTTTCAACCTTTTGCAGTGAATGATTGTCATATTTAGTTTATTAAGTACGAAAAGATCAAACTTCAACAAATAAAATCTCAGATGAACCAACTGATACGAAACTTATCCATCATACTTCTTGCCGGGATTTTTGCAGTCTCTTGTGCAACCACGGAGCCCGGTACAACCCGGTCCAACGGAGACGACCCGCAAACCGAAGAGAGTTCAGATTCTAACGGCTACAGCAGTGTCATAACCTCCGATGCAGAAACACAGGAGGGCGTTGTGGATGTACATACGGTTGATGATAAAATCTATTACGAAATTCCCGATTCACTTTTAGGTCGCGATTTCTTAATGGTCAGCCGTGTGGCAAGTGTCCCAAATAATTTTTCCGGCTTTACCAGCAGCGGTGCCAAAACTGCAGAGCAGGTAATCGTATTTGAAAAGGTGAAGGATAAGATCAATATCAGACAAAGGCTTTACAACAGTGTGGCGCCGGACTCTCTCCCCATTGCAAGATCCGTTCGGGCCAACAACTATGAGCCGATCATTGCTTCATTTGATGTAAAAGCGATCGGACCCGACAGCACAACAACTGTATTTGAAGTGAACAGCCTGTTTGAAACCGACGTACCGGCCATTTCCGGCCTGCAGGGTTGGTTGCGAAATTCATACCAGGTGCGTCGTCTGGATAGTAACCGCAGCTATATTGAGCGGGTTCGGACTTATCCACAGAATGTGGAAGTTCGCCATGTGATGACCTATGAGGCGATGGAGCCACCATCATCATCCAATACCAACAGTCTTTCACTTTTGATGAATCAGTCGATGGTGCTGCTTCCCAAAGAGCCGATGCGGCCACGCTTCCATGACTATCGCGTGGGTTGGTTTACCATCAATCAGCTCGATTTTGGCGCTGATGAGCAGAAAGCAGCAACCCGTTCACTGATTCGCCGGTGGAGACTGGAGCCATCCGATCCAGATGCCTACGCCCGCGGTGAACTGGTCGAACCGGTCAAGCCGATTGTTTACTATGTAGATCCCGGAACACCCGAGGAGTATCGTCAGGCAGTCATTGACGGCGTTGAAGACTGGAATGTGGCTTTTGAAGAAGCCGGGTTCAAAAATGCTATTCAGGCTAAACTTCCTCCTACAAAGGAAGAAGATCCCGACTTTGAGCCGGAAGACATCCGCTACAACATGGTTCGCTGGATTGCCAACACCACTCGAAACGCCACCGGGCCGAGTATGTCCGATCCCCGAACCGGAGAGATTATCGGAAGTGACATTATCTGGTACCACAATCACATCCGATCATACCGGAACCGTCTGATGTTGGAAACCGGTGCGGCCAACCCCAAAGCTCAAAATCTGCGGGTTGATGATGACTATCTGAAGGAGGCAATCCGCCAGGTGATTGCGCACGAAATCGGTCATGCTCTCGGTCTGCCTCACAATATGAAGGCCAACTCTTCCTATCCGGTTGAGTCGCTGCGAGATCCTGAATTTACTTCGGAGTATGGAGTGTCGGCTTCCATTATGGATTATGCAAGACAGAACTACATCGCACAGCCGGGTGATGGTGTAGAGCGGTTCATTCGTAAAATCGGTCCATACGACAAGTACTCCATCAATTGGGGATACCGTGTTATACCGGATGCGGAAACTCCGGAAGATGAAATTTCTACATTGAATCAGTGGATTCTTGATAAAGCTGACGACCCGATGTACCGGTTTGGTCAGTCAACAGGATACGATCCGTCTGCACAAACGGAAGCTCTCTCGGACGATCCTGTTCAGGCTTCAACCTATGGAATGATGAACCTGAAAAGAGTCACACCAAATCTGGTAGAGTGGACCAGTCGCCCCGGTAAAGGCTATGAAGATCTGGAAGAGATTTATGGTGAGCTGATCGGACAGTGGAGCCGGTATGTGGGCCATGTAATCACCAACATCGGCGGGGTTTATATGGAGCGAATCGCTTCCGATCAGGATGGCAATGTTTATCGTCCTGTAAGCAAAGAATATCAGGAAAAAGCGATGCAATTTATGGTGGAGAATGCATTTACAACTCCCGAATGGCTGTTGGATGAAAACATATTGAGGAATATTGAACATGCCGGTGCCATTGAGCGAATTCAAAATCTACAGGCACGACATCTGAGGAGTGTTATGAGTTCCACCCGAATGATGCGCCTGATTGAAGATGAAGCCTTTAGAGGTGATGACGCCTATACCATTGAAGAGATGCTCGAAGATATCCGTCTGGGTTTATGGAGTGAACTCTCTTCCAGTAATACCATAGACGTCTATAGAAGAAATCTGCAGCGAACTTATTTGAACCAGGTAAAATCGCTGATGGAGAGTGACGACAGCGATGTTGATGGAAGCGACATCAAGCCGCTGCTTCGAGAAGAGCTGCGAACCCTGAAAATGGAAGTGGATCAGTCCGTGAACCGTACAGTTGACCGAAGAACTGTGATTCACCTCCAAGATGTACAGAACCGGATCGAAAATATTCTGGATCCGAAATAGTTCACGCCCGTCAGACCACTTCCCGCGGTCAGACGGGTAGCAATTAAATTTCACAAGACCTGTCAGGTTTTAGAAACCTGACAGGTCTTTTTTTGTTTTCAACCCATTACACCCCTCCCGGCTTCTCCGGACTCCCCTCAAGGGGAGATATCTTTATTTTAAATTCCCGTGTCCCTTTAACCATTGCTTTCTTTAACCGTTCCTGATATTCTTTTGCAGAAATTTCCACGCACCCAAATTGCGCCAGGTGATCGGTATAAAACTGTGTATCCCACAATTCAAATCCATTCTCTTTCAATATCTTATGGCAATACCACAGCGCTACCTTATCCGCCTCTTTTTCGTTTTTAAACATCGATTCGCCAAAAAAAGCAGCTCCCAAAGAAACACCGTAAAGTCCTCCTGCTAAATCCCCTCTCTGTGTATACATCTCAACCGAGTGAGCGTGTCCGGCCAGATGGAGAACTTCAAACGAATCGATGATCAAATCTGAAATCCATGTGGTGCTCCGGTTGGCACACTCCTGCATAACCTTTCTGAATTGCGTATTTACTTGGCAGGTAAACCGGCCCTGTCTTATGATTCTTTGCACATTTGACGATACCCTGAACTGATCAATAGGAATAATTCCGCGCTGACGTGCAGAGTACCAGCCAACGATATCATCGTCCCGGGATTCACTCATCGGAAAAATTCCCTGGCTGTATGCCTCCAAAAGAGATTCGGGCGGTATAATTTTCTGTCCGTTTGTATCCATTAATCCTGATCTCGATCAGTCCGCTTCATGCGGCCAGATCGATATTTTTATAAGCTTCAAACCTTAGATCAAATATGGGATATTACTGTCATGATATCTCCCCTTGAGGGGAGTGTCACGCCTGTTGCGTGACGAGGGGTGTTCACTAGTTTTATCAAACTTAGATTCCCGGTGAAGAAACTCAACTCCGGTCTGACGGAAGTTGATCAGTGCCCGTTTTTATGAATTTTGTAGATAAAATAGGGAGGTATGTTGAGTGGTTCGAAATCGGTCTCAAAATTTCCGAACACTTCCATAACCGGTTTTTTCAAGTGACCACTGGTTTGATAGGCGAGAAATTTTCCATCGTCTTTTAAAATCCGTTTGGTAGCCTTAAGCACTTCAATCTTTCGATCCCAATCCAGAAAGGAAAATGGAATTCCGGAGAGAACATAGTCCACATTCCCGATCAAATCATCCGGCAAAACAGACTCAACATCACCGGCTAAAACGTTATGAATCTCCACTCTCGGATCATCGATAGAATCCTTCAGAGATGAGACAAAATCCTGATTTGCCTCAATTAAAATCAGCCTTGATCCGGGCGACATATTTTTAATCAGGTAGTGTGTAAATGCTCCATTTCCGGGACCATACTCCACAAGGGTAAAATCTTTGGTAAAGTCGATGTTGGTGCAAACTTTTTTTACACAGCGAGGAGAAGTGGGGATGACAGATGCGACGTCTCGATCCTTAACAAACGTTTTAAAGAACTCAATTTTCTTACCCATGAAGTAATCAATGATTATTTTAGATTTCTTTTTCTAATGTAGCAATTTGGTCGCGGATGCGGGCAGCCTCTTCAAACTCCATACTCTTGGCAGCCTGCAGCATCGACTCGCGTAAATATTCGAGAAACTTCTCCTTACTTTCAAATGTAACTTCTTTCATGGCCGGATTTGCCTTGTACTGAATGCCATCTTCGGCCACTTTCACCGTCTCCAGGTAATCGTGCTCTTCCAATTCTGAAGAATCCAAGGTGAAATCCTTCGTGGAAATCAGAGTCGGATCAACCAGCGGCTTAAGCTCTTTCTTGATGGTTTGCGGCGTAATTCCATGCTCTTTATTGTACTCCCTTTGAATTTCACGGCGACGATTGGTTTCATCGATCACCTTTTTCATACTCCTTGTGATCTTATCCGCATACAAAATTGCTTTGCCATCCACATTCCGTGCAGCACGACCTACAATCTGGAAAAGAGAGGTTTCTGAACGCAGAAAACCCTCTTTGTCTGCATCCAGAATTGCAACAAGACTCAGTTCCGGAATATCAATTCCCTCCCGAAGAAGATTAATGCCGACAAGCACTTTGAAATCTCCGCGCCGGAATTTATAGAGCACTTCAACCCGCTGCATCGCATCCAGTTCACTGTGCATGTATGCTGCCGGAATACCGAGATTTTTCAGGTATTCACTTAACTCTTCACTCAGGCGCTTGGTCAAAGTAATGCAGAGAACACGTTCATTCTTCTCCGCACGTTTTCGAATTTCTTCAAGCAGATCATCCACCTGCGTATCAAGCGGGCGAACTTCAATTTCAGGCTCCATCAGCCCTGTCGGACGAATAATCTGTTCCACGTACACACCGCCCGATTTTTCCAGTTCGTAATCACTCGGTGTGGCGCTCACAAAAATGGCCTGATTAACCATGGTTTCCCACTCTTCAAACGTAAGCGGTCGGTTATCCAGTGCAGAGGGCAGCCTGAAACCGTGCTCCACAAGTTCAATCTTTCGCGATCGGTCTCCTCCGTACATAGCCCCAACTTGCGGAACCGTTTGGTGACTTTCATCTACAACCAGCAGATAGTCATCCGGGAAATAGTCCATCAGCGTATAGGGACGCTCACCCGGTTTTCGGGCACTCAAATAGCGGGAGTAGTTTTCGATTCCTGAACAGTAACCAATCTCCTGCATCATCTCAATATCAAAAAGAGTTCGCTGTTGAAGGCGTTTCGCTTCCAGAAATTTGTGCTCATCCTGCAGTACCTCAACACGCCAGTGCATCTCATCACGAATCTGCTTAATCGACTCTTCAAGACGGCCCTGAGTGGTTACGTAGTGTGACGCTGGAAAGATTCGAAACTCTTCCACATCATCGATGATGTTCCCACTTTCCACATCAAAAACCTGCATTTTTTCAATCTCATCACCCCACATGGTAATCCGTAATCCTTCCTCAGAGTAGGCCGGATAGATGTCAACCACATCCCCGCGAACCCGGAATGTTCCCCGGGTAAACTCGTGGTCACTTCTTCGGTAGTGCAGATCCACCAGATCATATAGCAACGTATTTCGCGGAATATCCTGGCCTACTTCCAGGTTGATAATCAGTTTTTCATATTCCGAAGGTGAACCGATGCCGTATATGCAGCTCACGGAGGAGACAATGATCACATCACGCCGACCTGAAAGAAGCGAACTTGTCGCACGCAATCTCAGTTTCTGGATCTCTTCGTTGATGGAGAGATCTTTCTCAATGTATTTATCCTGTGAGGAGATGTACGCTTCCGGCTGGTAGTAATCGTAGTAAGAGATGAAAAACTCCACCCGGTTTTCCGGAAAAAAATCACTGAGCTCACGGTAGAGCTGTGCCGCCAGAGTTTTGTTATGACTCATCACCAGCGTCGGTTTTTGAACGTTCTCAATCACACCGGCCACGGTACGGGTCTTACCCGATCCGGTAATTCCCAACAGTGTTTGAAATTTATCGTTGTTTTGAACGCCCTCGGTAAGCTCTTTGATGGCATTCGGCTGATCGCCGGCCGGTTCCCAGGGAGAGTGAAGCTTAAATTCTGACATAATTAAAGATAACAATGTGATTTGCCGAATAAAACAAATTGACGCCAAAATCATTCTTTATTGCGCAATTTTACAGGAATTAGGGTACTTTTAACACTTCGTGTGTTCGAATGAATATTTAACAACTCTATATAATGTCCGACCAAAAGCATCTCAGCAGCCAGCGCAATCAAATTGATGAAATTGACAACCAAATACTGGATCTGCTTCAACAGCGTAACCGTGTAGTTCAGGATGTCATTCAAACAAAAGTAGAAAAACAGCTTCCTGTTTTTGTAGCCGGTCGTGAAGACGAAAAAACCAAAGCTTTCCGGGAAAAAGCAGCCGAAAGAGGCATCGATCCGGACTGGGCTGAGGATTTTCTGCGGATGGTGATGGCATCTTCCCGTGCGGCTCAGTCGGCCAAAACTTTTCCCCGATCCACAAAGGAGCCAAAACACATTCTGTTTGTAGGCGGTGAGGGAGGAATGGGATCGCTCTACAAAAAGTTTGCAGAAAACAGCGGCCATGTGGTTTATTCGATTGACAAATCTAACTGGTATCAGCTGGATGAGATGGCTCCAAAGCTTGATTTGGTGATTGTGACTGTACCAATTCGTGTGACAGAGAACGTAATACGCCGCCTGGCTCCCAAACTAAAAAAAGAGACAATCCTGGCAGACTTTACATCTAATAAATCGGAACCTTTGAAGGCGATGCTGGATGCTCACCCCGGTCCGGTTGTGGGGCTCCACCCAATGCACGGACCGTCCGTTCCCAATTTATCAAAGCAGCTGATGGTTGTTTGTGCCGGACGTGAATCTGAAAAGGCTGAATGGTTTAAAGAGCAGTGCCGCCTTTGGGGAATGAGAGTAATCGATGCGGAACCGGAGAAGCACGATCATGTCATGAATCTGGTACAGGGACTGCGCCACTTTGTGGCTTTGTTACACGGTTCTTTTATGAAAGAGTACGATTTGAATCCGGAGGAGATGCTGGAGTATTCCAGTCCGATTTACCGTGCCGAATTGATGATGACCGGCCGTATTTTTGCTCAGGATGCTGAACTCTATGCAGATATTGTTTTTGCAAATAAAGAGCGCCGGGAATTGCTCCTATCCTTTTTCAATCATCAGAAAAAACTCCTGGAGATGGTGGAGAGAGATGATAAAGCGGGTTTCATCAAAGAGTTTGAGTCCGTAACAGACTTCTTTGGCAGTTTTGCCTCACAAGCTCTCAAAGAGAGTGGATATCTGATTAACCGGCTGGCGGATCGATTTTCGTAATTCGTTGTACCTGTGAAGAAAGTAGCCTGACCTGTTGAGTTCGCAGAGATAAATCTCACGCTCACGTATTAAACCCATGAATGAGTTTGTGGTATTACGTTAACGTGAGTTCGATATAAAAATTAATGCAAAGCCATTGAAAAGTCCCCTCCTTTTTCAAGGAGGGAAGAATTATATTCATGATTCTTATGTCGAACTCACGTTACGTTAAGAAGCGTTTTTTGAATGAATTTTCTAACCGTCCTGTTTTTAAAATTGAACAATCTCAACAAAACTGATTAAACGATGGAATGGAATGTCTATTTAGCTGGTGAAATTCACTCAGACTGGAGAGAAGAGATCAAAAGAGGCATTGAAGATGAGAAACTGCCGGTTGAAATTTCAGCACCCGTAACGGATCATCCTGCATCCGACAACGTCGGTGTTGATATTCTGGGGCAAGAAGAGAACGATTTCTGGAAGGATCACAAAGGCGGAATGATCAATGCCATCCGCACCCGTACCCTCATTGAACAGTCAGACGTTGTAGTGGTTAAATTCGGGGAAAAATACAGACAGTGGAATGCAGCCTTTGATGCTGGTTATGCCTCCGCTTTGGGTAAAAAGCTGATCGTGATGCACCCGGAAGAACATACTCACGCACTCAAAGAAGTTGACGCGGCAGCACTAGCTGTTTGCAGAACTCCGGAACAGGTTGTGGAAATTCTCAAGTATGTTACCATCAAAAAGTAGTCAGTAGTGTGTTCCGGACAGTCTATAGAGAGTCTGCTCAGCCTGCCAGAAATGACGTCGCTGATGTGCAGACATAACAAGAAACAGGTCGGTTAGTGTCATCGGTAAAATTTTAAATACCGGATGGGAGCCTTTGATTCTATCAATGTCGGCCTGACTTGATTCAAGATCTTCCAGCAAACTAACAGCCATCCTGTTGGTCTCACGAAGCTCCTCAGTAATCGTCTCCATTTCTCGTACGTTGGAACTTTTCGGATACATCGGAGCCAATGTTGGAATCTTGAGCTTGTAGGGCGGTTCCAGAAATCGAATCGCTAAAAAGGGGATCCATTTCGGCTTAAATTGCAGTTTATCAGATTGGGTATGATTCTGCTTTCTAACTAAATGCTCTATCTTGCGAAGATATAAATTATTAAATCTTCTCAGGTGCCGAAAAATTTCCCCTCCACTCCAATTTCCGGGATCAGGCTTAAGCAGAAACAGGTCTTCCGGGGCTGCTGCAAGTTCATTAATTCGTTGAAGAGCCTGAGAATATTCAGAAATAATATCAGAATAGGTGTAGGTTTTACCCATTTGATAGCTCTCCTTTTAATTTCATGATTCGCTGATAAGACTCCTCAATCCGATCTTCTGAGATATCTCCCGACTCTACAAGTTTTCTGATGATTTCAACAGCTTTTGGAACAATTTCCGGATCATAAACCGAATTATTCCCAAACACGAGAACATCCACTCCCGCATTGATTGCCCGCATGATGGACGTTTCCAATCCATAGAAAGATCTGATGGCATCCATCTGCATATCATCTGAAAAAAGCACTCCGTTGTAGCCAAGGCGGTTGCGCAACAATTCAGTCTGCACACTGCTTGAAAGTGTTGCAGGATAGTCCGAGTCTAGATTTTCATTAAAAACGTGAGCAGTCATAATGGCAAATTGAGTATCAGAGTCGATCAAATTTTGATAAGGTTTCAGCTCTTTTTCATCCCATGTATCAGTAACATCGGCCATCCCGACATGAGAATCATTCCAGGCGCTTCCATGACCCGGAAAATGTTTTAGGACCCCCACAATGCCATGTTGCTCAAATTCTTTCAGAAAAACTTCTGCATGACGTGTAATCAAATCCGGATCCGCCCCAAAGCTCCGTTCGAGCTGTCCGATCACCGGGTTATCAGGATTTGTATTCAGATCTACCACAGGAGCAAAATTAACATTAAAACCCAGCTCCCGAAGCTGTTCACTCATTTTAGAGGCGTAATACCGGGTCGTATCGATATCATCAAGACTGCCCAAATACTCTGCTGAGACATGATCAAGAAAGTTTCTTGCCGGTTTTAAACGGGCAACTCTCCCACCTTCCTGATCAACCGCCAGAAAGAGTGATCTTTCCGCAAGCTCCTGCAATCGAGTTATTAACGATTTCACCTGCTCCGGAGATTCAATATTTCTATCGGGTGACGAAGTTGGGACATCATAATCAAACAGGATGATTCCACCTACCTGATAATCCTGAATATCACGAATAATATGGCTTGAATCATCTACGGCAAACCCTTTAAAACCAACCATTAACATTTGCCCGATTTTTTCATCAAGTGAAACCTGATCCTGTGCTGCTGACTGACTGCAGGAAAGAAATGTGATAGATGAAACTGTGAGTAAGAGCGCTAAAAACGATACTTTTTTCATAAAAATTTGTTTGATATATGTGCTGTTACAAGCTTGTATATAATTACTGATAGATTAAAATCTTTTAATAAAAAAATCTGTAACAAAACAAGAGCTAACTACTCTTGTAGGTGTAAGTCATGATGTACCTAATATAAGATGACAGATAATACGTACGTACAGATTCTGAACACTTAATTGAATTTAGGGAAATTCAATCAAACTGATATTGATTTAGCGGCAAAATCATTAAAGAATAAATAACAATTACCTTTACATAAATCAGAAGTTTGAATTAAGCAGTTCAGTAAGATTACAACGCATATCTATAGAATGAAAACCGGTCTATGATTAGCAATCAACATATACGACAACACGATCAACCGAACAGACATGATTGAGAGCAATACAAATAAAGAATTGGAAGAAAAGATTGACCGGTATGTTTCCGGAAATCTTTCTGAAAAAGAAATCGATGAGTTGTGGTCTGAAATAATTTTTGATGATTACTATTACGATTATCTAAAAACCGTGGCAAGCTTGAAGGGGCTGGCCAATGGTGAAAAACGTAAGAAGGTTCATCTCCTCAAAAGTCAATCACCTCTCCGTTATTTTGCCGCTGCAGCTGTTGTAATTATTGCAGCCGGCCTGATTCTCTTTAACGTTTACACCGAGCAGCAGTTCCCGGTAGAGCCTATCGGCTCCATTGAGCTGGATTACTATCGCTCTGCAGAAGGTGTAACAGAGATCACAGATATTTCGGAACTCATTATGGATGTGATTTCCGAAGCTAACCGAGGTAATGTTTCAAATGCAATATCGCTTATTGAAGATAACCTGGAGGCAGTGAGTGCACCCGAAGACAAGGCACAACTGTTAGCCACAGCAGGATCTATTTACTATAACGAAGGAATGTATAATGAAGCAGCTGATTACTTTGAAAGATCTCTCGATTACGAGATTGAAAATGTGATCCTTCAGGAACAGAACTACTGGTATCTTGGAAATACATACTTTCAGCTCAATCGCATTGAAGAGGCCCGTACCACACTCGAAAAAGCATATGAGCTGAACGGTGCGTACAGCCGAATTGCTGAACGATACATTGAGGCACTGGCATCAGAGTAAATTGACATTTTTAATTTAATATTCGAGATCTAAAATCCGAATCCATTCAGTTGGGTTCGGATTTTTTTGTTCTGAATCTTTTCTGAATGAACCCCGTACATTTATTCGATTGCAGTTTTCTGTCATCCAACCATAGTCAAACAACATGGAAACCATTTTCATAATTATCGGGGCCATCTTAATGCTCACCGGTTTTATTGGTGCCTTCCTGCCGGTACTGCCGGGACTCCCATTCTCTTATGCAGGGCTTCTTATGCTACAGTTAACAGAACCCACACCTTTCACGCTTCGATTTATGATCGTATGGGCCGTCATTGTTGTGATGATTCAGTTTTTGGAACAAATTGCTTCGGTAGCCGGAGCCAAAAGGATGGGAGCCACTTCTTACGGAATATGGGGAAGTGTGATTGGGGCTGTAGCAGGAATCTTCATATTCCCACCGTTTGGCATCGTTTTGGGACCAATCATCGGAGCTTACGTCGGAGAACTCATCAATAAAAAAACTTCTCGTGTAGCCTTTCGTTCAGCTATGGGAGCTGTTTTAGGATTATTTGTAAGCACATTTATAAAAGTGGTCATAGCAATTGTAATGGCTTACTATTTCGTTGTAAACGCACTTTGATGACTACTCATCCCAATCTTTAATTTGGATACAGGATCTCATATCATTCCACGGTAATAGGACCTGATTCTTAACATCAAATCTATTCAAAGCATGAAAGTTGTTACGCTACCCAAAATCAACCTGATCGGAATTGAAGTAAGAGCTCACTGGAAAGAGCTTAACGAGAAAATGCCTGCCGCATGGCAGAAATTATTCACCCGGAAAGAGGAGTTAACAAACCGTACGACTGACACCTTCACGGAAATTTCCGTATCCGTTCAAGAAGAAATCTACACGCAAATTGTGGGGGCCGAGGTAGAAAAGGGTCATCCGGTTCCGATTGGCATGACCTCCATCCTGATCCCAAAACAGTCCTATCTTCATCTCCACCACTCAGGATCTCTTATGGAAATTGCCGACTCATTCGGCAAAATGTATCAATGGGCTGAAGAAAATGACCTAAGTACGGATGAATTTAAAATTGACCGTGGTTACCTGCCCGGAATGCCTGACTCACCACACGATCTCTATATCAGGATCATAGAATAGTGCACAACTGTCTCTGATACAGTTTTCATTCTGAACAGATCTTGAGTAATTTAAGAGCGCCGTTTCTTCAAGAGTCAAAACCAATTTGCCCGAATATTTCTGCTATGAAAAACATAAGCATTAGCACCTTGTACGGTGATTTGAACACTCGAATCAATCAGCTTAAACAAGAGAAAAAAAAACTGACTGATTCCCGCAAAGTAGTAGAAAACGCCCTGAAAGACGGAAATGCCTATTACGGAATTAATACCGGATTTGGCGCCCTGGCAGGTAAACGGGTTAACGAAAGCGATCTGAAACAGCTACAGCGAAATCTGATTCTCTCTCATTCGGTCGGAGTCGGCAATCTGATCCCGAAAGAGATCTCACGCCTGATGCTTCAGCTAAAATTGCATGCTTTGGCGATTGGTTACTCCGGCATTTCCGAGGAAACCTTCGACCGGCTGATGCTTTTTATTGAAAACGACTGGATTCCGGCAATCCCTGAAAAGGGAAGCGTGGGCGCCTCCGGCGACCTGGCTCCGCTGGCTCACATGTCGCTGCCGCTGCTTGGTTTAGGTGAATTCTGGAATGAAAAAGGAACCGATACACTGCCGGCTGATCAGGTATTAAAGAAGAACGGACTCGAGCCGATCGACCTTCAGCCCAAAGATGGACTATCACTCATCAACGGCACACAATTGATGAGTGGGTATGGTGCTTATATCCTGGAAAAATCCCTTCACCTGCTTAAAATGGCCGATCTGATTGCCGCCATGAGCCTCGAAGCGCTCCAGGGAAGTATCAAACCATTTGATGAGCGGATTCACGACATTCGCCCGCATCAGGGACAAAGAAATGTGGCCGAAAATATTCGGAATCTGTTAATTGAGAGTGAAATTTTGGAATCACATCGCCACTGCGGGAAGGTTCAGGATCCCTACTGCCTGAGGTGTGTGCCGCAGGTTCACGGTGCCAGCCGCGATGCAATCAGACATGCCGTTTCCGTTGTCGAAACGGAGATCAATTCCGTGACAGACAATCCATTGGTTTTCCCGGATGGAGATATCATCAGCGGCGGGAATTTCCACGGTCAGCCCATGGCACTCGTTCTTGATTTTGTAAAAATAGCCCTGGCTGAAATTGCGAGTATATCTGAGCGACGAACATATTTACTGCTTGAAGGACATGACGGCCTCCCAAAACTGCTGATGCAGGAGACCGGCATCAACTCCGGTTTTATGATTCCACAGTACACCTCGGCAGCCCTGGTTTCCGAAAACAAGGTTCTTTGTCATCCATCCTCGGTCGACTCCATTCCAACCAGCCTGGGCCAGGAAGATCATGTAAGTATGGGCAGTATTAGCGCACTTCACCTATTAAAAGTATATGAAAATGTGGAACAGGTTTTGGGAATTGAAATGTTCACTGCCGCTCAGGCGCTCGACTTCCGTAAACCGCTTCGACCGGGGAAAGGGGTTGAGCTTGCTCATAAAGTGATTCGGAAATCCATACCACACGCAACAGAGGATCAGTATTTTAAAGATGACATCCGGAATGCCGTCGATCTGTTGAGAAGCAGTGATATGCTTGAGAAAGCTGAAAGTGGAATCGAAAAACAATTAAACTGATTTAATAGACTTAAATTCAATGCCCGTCCTTAAAAACATTTCCATTCTCTACACCTGCCGCGATGAAGGCGGGCAGTCTGAAGTTCACCCTGTTGAAAATGCAGCTATCACATGGACAGATGATACAATAGAGTGGATCGGTAAGGAATCGGAACTGCCGGAAAAGTATCGTTCAGAAAAAAGCTACGATGCCGGTGGTAAAATGGTGATTCCGGGTTTGGTGGACTGTCATACGCATCTCTGTTTTGGTGGCTGGCGGCCCGATGAGTTTGAAATGCGAATTCAGGGCCGAAGCTATCTCGACATTGCCAAAGCAGGCGGGGGAATCCTTTCGACTGTAAAAGTCACTCGCGAAGCTTCAGAAGATGAACTTTTTGATAAGGCGGCTGGATTGTTGAATGAAATTCACAGGCAGGGAGTCACAGCTATTGAGTGTAAAAGCGGCTATGGTCTTTCTCTTGACGACGAGCTGAAACAGCTACGGGTATACAAACGATTGAAAGAAAAATCACCCATTCACATCGTCACAACATTTCTGGGAGCACACACCTTTCCACCGGAATACAAGGAGAATCGTCAGGGGTATATTAGCTTGATCATCAACGAAATGATTCCGGCCGTGGCTGAAGAGAATCTCGCTGAATTCTGCGACGTCTTCGTGGAGGAGTCGGCGTTCACCATTGAGGAAGCCCGAACCATTTTTGAAGCAGGAAAGAAACACGGTCTCACCCCAAAGCTTCACGCTGATCAGCTCTCTTCGGGTGGCGGAGCAGAGCTAGCCACAGAAGTAGGAGCCGTCAGTGCCGATCATTTGGAACAGATATCTGATGAAGGAATCCGTCAAATGGCAGAAAAAGGTGTGGTTGGCGTAACTTTGCCGCTAGCATCACTCTACACGCAGCAGCCTTATTTGAACTGCCGGCCATTGGTTGAAGATGGTGTTGAAGTAGCCATAGCTACCGACTTCAACCCGGGCTCTGCGCCCTCATTTGACCTTTCACTCGCTATGATGCTCACTTGTAACCATGGCCGGCTCACTCCGGCCGAAGTTCTGAAAGGAGCCACCATCTATGCTGCCAAAGCAATAAATCGAAATCAAACACTTGGATCCATTGAACTCGGAAAGTCCGCAGATTTTCTCGTAATTGATGCAGAGAATGTGAATGAATGGATGTATCATTACAAGGGTGCAAGAATGACAACCGGATTCCTGAAAGGAAAACAGATCCACTAATTTTATGTTATCAACCATATTTTGGTTTATTATCGGCCTTGCTGCATTGATTGGAGGTGCAGAATTGCTTGTACGTTCATCATCCAGCCTGGCCATTCGATTTGGAATATCTAAGCTGATCGTAGGATTAACGGTCGTATCTTTAGGCACAAGCGCCCCTGAACTCGGGGTCAGCATTCAGGCCGGATTTGCCGGAAAAGCTGATATTCTGTTGGGCAACATCATTGGAAGTAATATCTCCAACACACTGCTGATTCTGGGAATTGCCGCGATCATCCTGCCGCTGAAAATAAATGTGAAACTGATTCGGGTAGATGTACCGGTGATGATCGGCGTCACAATTCTGCTCTATATATTTGCACTCAGTGGAGTCATCTATGTTTGGGAATCATTTATACTTGTGATTCTGCTTGGTATCTATCTCACATTTCTGATTCGCGAAAACAAGCACGCCGATGTGGAAGCTGAGGTTGAGAAACTACCCACCTCCACTCCAACCTTAATTATTATCGGTATTATTGGACTGCTGCTGTTGGTCTTAGGTGCCAGATGGCTCGTTGACAGCGCTGTTATTTTTGCTGAAATGGCCGGAATCAGCGAACTTATTATCGGACTGACCGTAGTTTCGATCGGTACATCGCTTCCTGAAATTGTTACAGCTGTTGTTGCCGCACTGAAGGGTGAAAGAGACATAGCTGTAGGAAATGTTGTGGGTAGTAATATTCTCAACATTCTTGTGGTGCTGGGCGTAACCGGGCTTATTATCCCTGAAGCCATTCCCGTTCAACCGTCTCTTGTTCGGTTCGATCTTTTGATTTTGATTGCTGCTTCATTTGCGTGTCTGCCTATCTTTTTCACCCGTCACAGAATCGACCGGTTTGAAGGGTTTGTTTTTCTGATCATGTATGTAGCCTACGTACTCTACCTATTTCTATATTCAACGGATCATGACCTTTTGGATGCGTTCAGCAATACAATGATCCTTTTTGTATTGCCGTTAGTGGTTGTGACCATTTTATCCATTTTCTGGCGTGAATGGAAACGACGAAGACGATTTTATCTCGCAGCAAAACAAAGAAATGAGGAGGCAGAGTGATGATAAATCGTGATCCAAGAATCAGAGACTTAATCGGAAAAGAGTTAAATGCACCCGCCGCTCACCTAATAGGATTTCCTTCAGACGAAGGAGTAAAAATTAATGGCGGAAGACCCGGTTCCTCCAAAGCGCCTCAACTTATTTACAACGAGCTTATTAAACTGACTCCGCACCCGGCTCACTTCAACCGGCACTCATCACTTCTGAAAAATACTGACAGTTTAACGGTTCTGGAATGTTCCGGTAATTTGTATGAAGATCACGTAATCCTTGGAGACAGCGTATCCGGATTTTTATCGGATCAGGTGATACCGGTTATTATAGGCGGAGGGCATGAAACAGCCTTTGGACACTTTCTGGGGTACGCAAAAACAGAACTGCCGGTTCATATTATCAATATCGATGCTCATACAGATGTTCGGGAATTAAAAAATGGAAAAGCGCACTCCGGGTCTCCGTTTCGTCAGGCAGTCGAGCATCCGTCAGGTGTTTGCAAATCGTATAATGTGTTCGGTTTGAACCCTGCTTCTGTTTCGGTAAATCATCTTGCCTATGTCCGTGATCAGGGAGATGCCGCTTTTGAACAATCTGTAACCGTAGACGGTGTTTTGAACCGCCTAAATCTTTTCGATGAAGGGAGCATTATGGTTACAATGGATATGGATGCGATTCGCCAGGCCGATGCTCCGGGTGTAAGCGCGCCCAATGCTTCCGGAATTAGTAAAGATACCTGGTTGCAGCTTGCTTACGGTTTTGGCAACCACCAAAAAGTCACTTCGTTCGATTTGTGTGAGGTTAATCCTGATTACGATCGCGACAGTCAAACTGTGAAGCTTGCCGCATTAACGGTATGGTATTTTCTTTTGGGTTTGGCACTGAGGTAAGCAGGTAAAAACAAGACCTCCAAGGTTTTGAAAACCTTGGAGGTCTTTGTATAACTATTTCTCGATAACGACCCAGCCGCCTTCGTTAACCATCTTTTTGGCATATTTCCACTTCACATCTTTCACTTCCTGCGTATTGATGTTCTGCAGCTTAACGAAATCATTTCGTCCGGGTTCGTCATCAACTGTTACAGGTTGCCGCTTCTCGCCGGGCGCGGAAGCTTTCTGCTGTCCGTCACCATCAGCCTGTTGACCTCCACGTAATCCCATGTTGGTTGAATCAGCCTGTTGTGCCTGTGCTTTACTCATATCATACTTACTCTTCTCTTTCTGTGCAGCCTGAACCTTGCCTTGATCGGCCTGAACTTCCGGTACAGCTTTCCAGATCAGAGATATTGTCTCCTTGTTGATTTCATCGATCAGCATTTTGAACATTTCAAATGCTTCACGTTTGTATTCCATCAACGGGTCTTTCTGACCGAATGACCGCAGACCAATACCCTCTTTCACGGTATCCAGTTCGCGCAGGTGTTCCATCCATTTATTATCGATGGTTGAGAGAATAGCGGAACGCTCCAGTGATCGAGCCACTTCCCGTCCTTCATTCTTAAAAGCACGCTCAACATCTACTACAATTCTCATTCGCCGCATTCCATCCGTAAAGATCACTTGAATTTTAGATGGCTTCTTCTCGGAATCTGACTCCTGTATCTGTTTGATAATTCTGTAGAGAGGCTCAGATACCATTCGCTCTTTCTTGCGGTAGTTCTCGTAAGCCTTTTCAATTATGTGATCCACCAGGCCGTCTTCACCCAAAATTGCCCACTGATCGAGATCAATCTCGATTTCAAATGCAAGCTGACGAAGAATCTCATCGCGCAGTTCCTCAAACAATCCTTGCGGGTAATACTTATCTACGATCCCTTCTACCATATCTTCGAGCATATCAAAAATATCGCTCTGAAGCTGATCTCCCATCAAAGCATGACGGCGACGTGAATAGACCACATTACGCTGATTATTGAGTACGTCATCAAATTCAAGCTGACGTTTCCGAATGGCAAAGTTGTTCTGCTCCACTTTTTTCTGAGCGCGTTCAAGTGATTTACTCACCCACGGGTGCTGAATCACTTCGCCCTCATCAAAATTAAGTTTGTCCATGATATTGGCGATGCGGTCTGTACCTCCAAAAAGTGTCATCAACTCATCTTCCAGGGAAACATAAAACTGAGTTTCACCGGGATCACCCTGCCGGCCGGCTCGCCCGCGAAGCTGGAGGTCAATTCGTCGCGACTCGTGACGTGCTGTACCTAAAATGGCAAGGCCTCCTTTCTCTTTCACCTCATCAGAAAGTTTAATATCTGTACCCCGCCCCGCCATGTTGGTCGCCACGGTAACAGCTCCAATCTGCCCCGCATGGGCTACAATCTCACTCTCCCTGGCGTGTTGTTTCGCATTCAGAACGTTGTGAGGAATCTTGGCTCGAGTCAGCATTCGGCTCAGCTGCTCAGAAACATCCACACTGGTTGTACCCACAAGTACCGGCTGCCCTTTTTTGTGATATTCGTTGATCTTTTCGATTACGGCTTTATACTTTTCTCGCTTCGTACGAAAAATGAGATCATCCTTGTCATCCCGGATAATTGGCCGATTCGTTGGAATAACCGTCACATCAAGATCGTAAATTTCATTAAACTCACCCTCTTCCGTAGCGGCCGTACCGGTCATCCCGGAGAGTTTGTGATACATTCGGAAGTAGTTCTGCAGCGTAATGGTTGCATAAGTCTGCGTTGCCGCTTCAACTTTCACCTCCTCCTTCGCTTCAATCGCCTGGTGCAATCCATCAGAATATCGACGGCCGGATAGTACACGGCCTGTGTGTTCATCCACAATCTGAACCTTGCCATCCTGAACGATATACTCTTCTTCTTTCTCAAAAAGAGTGTAGGCTTTCAATAGCTGATTGACAGTGTGGATACGATCGCCCCGCTCGGCAAACAGTCGATGAAGTTCATTGAACCGTTTTTCACGCTCCTGTTTCAGTTCCTCTTTTGCCTCTTCAATTTTCTTCTCCTTATAATCGTCGCTGAAATCAGCATTCTCTTTAATTTCAGCAATCTTCTCTTCCTCAAGGCGATCCATCTCCTCTTCAATTTCTGAGGTCTCCGTACCCAAATCGGGAATCACAAAAAATTCATCCCCTTCATCATCTTTGGTGATAAAATCGCGGCCTTTTTCCGTCATTTCGATCGACTTCTGCTTCATATCCACCGCGTAATACAGATACTCATCAACAATCGGGAGGTTTTTGGCATTATCAGCCAGATAAAACTTCTCAGTCTGTTCTACCAGGCGCTGATATTCAGCCTCCTGCATCAGCTTTCTAAACTTCTTGTTTTTAGGGAATCCACGTTCGGCACGATAAAGGGCAAGACCCGCCTCATCATTTTTCCCTTCTTCATGCAGGCGCTCAGCGTCATTTACCAGTGAGGCTACCAGCGCTTTCTGAGCTTTAACCAAAGCTTCTACACGCGGCTTCATCTCTTCATATTTCTGTTGACTATTCGATTGCGGAACCGGTCCGGATATAATCAATGGTGTCCGGGCTTCATCAATCAGAATAGAGTCAACCTCATCAATAATGGCATAGTGGTGATCGCGCTGAACAAGCTGTTCTTCTTCGATTACCATGTTATCTCTCAGGTAATCGAATCCAAATTCGTTATTTGTACCGTAGGTAATATCCGCCCGATAGGCTTTTCTTCTCGGTTCAGAGTTGGGTTTATATCGATCCACACAATCGACAGTCAGTCCATGGAAATTGAATATAGGTTCATTCCATTCAGCATCTCTCTGAGCTAGGTACGTATTAACAGTAATGACATGTACACCCCGGCCTGCAAGTGCGTTCAGGTAAGCAGGGAAAATAGCTGCCAGTGTTTTACCTTCACCCGTCTTCATCTCAGCAATACTACTGCGGTGCATCGATACAGCACCGATGAGCTGGACATCGTAAGGAATCATATCCCACTCAATCTCATTGCCTGCAACTTTCCATTTTTTACCTACAAACCTACGGCAAGTATCTTTCAGCACTGCGTATGCCTCAGGCAAAATTTCATCCAGAGTGTCTTCAAGAATATCGAGCCACTGCTGCTCAAGCTCGCTTAATCGGTCGGAAAACTCTCTGCGGTCTTCCAGAGAGATGGATTCTTCATTGGAATCCATCTTCTCCTTAATTTCTTCAATCTGTTCGCTAACCTCTTTGGTCCTCTCCTTAATCAGGTCTCTAAAAGATTCAGTTTTTTGCTTGAGCTCGTCATCCGACAGAACTTTCATGTCGTCTTCGTAACTGTTTATCTCCTCCACAACGGGCCAGAGCTTCTTCAAATCTCGCTCACTTTTGGTGCCAAAAATGGATGTGAGGGCTTTGGATATCTTATCTAACATACAGTCAAATCGTGTTTAAAAATATTTTTGAATGAACTTTATAAGGTACAGCTAAACAGGTGGCCGTTCAACAATGCATTTGCCTTGTACTGCTATTTTAATGGAATGTTTTGTAAAAGCTTTAAAGCTGCAATGTATATATTCATGCATTCCCTGCGCGCTTTTTAACGAACCGGCTGGGAAAACATTGGCTCCGGATTATTCCTGCCATTATTATTTGATAAAATAAACCATTCGATTTTAAGTTTTTTATTCTTATTTTTGGGCTCTATCTAAAAACAGGATAACGAATTTTATTTAATCATTTAGTTCAGTCATGAAACGTACGTATCAACCAAGTAAGCGTAAGAGAAAAAATAAGCACGGTTTCAGAAAGCGTATGAAATCAGCAAACGGTCAGGATGTTATTAAAAGACGCCGTAAAAAAGGACGCCACAAGCTTACGGTGAGCAATGAAAAAGGACCGAAATAGTCCTCAGTCAGATAAAAAGGACTACTCCTTACCTCGATCTAAAATTCTTCGGGGCCAAAAGAACTTCCAGCGCCTCTTCGAAAAATCGACTGTTTTGAATTCTGATTCTATCCAATTTCGATACAGGATCTACCCTGATTCTAATAAAGGCTTCCAGATTGGATTTGCAGCTCCGAAGAAAAAAATTCCCAAAGCGGTACATCGCAATCGTGCAAAAAGATTATTGCGTGAAGTGTACCGTCACCATCAGGCCCTCCTCACCGATCTTTTTGAAAATAATTCAAAAGGCTTTCACGGTCTTTTTTTGGCAAACCGATCGGGGCTCACATATCAGTCAATTGAAGCAGACATGATTCCCATGCTTCAAAAAACAAGAGACCGGCTTTTGCGAATTATTCCAAAAGCAGAGGAAGGGAATCAACCCTCAACCAAAGATTTTAACTAAACGGATGTAATTTTGGATAAGAATACGGTTACCGGATTACTGCTCATATTTGTTCTTACGATCGCATGGGCATGGTTCACGATGCCAAGTCAGGAAGAAATTGAACGCCAGGAACAAGAACAGTTAAGACAAGATAGCATTGCTGCTGCCCAAGTAGAAGAAGAGAGTACCGATGAGCAGGACCCTGATGTTGAACAAGAGGATATTGAAAGCCCGGAAGAGATTTCAACGCCGGACAGGCCTCAGGCAATGGGAGTTTTTGCTGAATCTGCTTTCGAAGACACGTTGAAAACGACGATACAGACTCCATTATATGAAATCCAGTTAACAAATCTTGGTGCAGGTCCATCAAAATACACCTTGCTTGGCCATAAAACATGGGATCAGCAGCTGATTCAGATGATTGCCGACACAACGAAGTCTGCATATTCTCTTGAGTTTTTATCCTCACAAAATTACAACATCGAAACCAACCAGCTTCTTTTTGAACCGCTCTTTGATGAAACTGAAATTGCCCTTAGTTCAGAAGACAGCACAACGGTTTCCTATAGGCTGGATGTTGAAGAAGACTCCTATATCCAATTCAATTATACTTTTTATGCGGACCAATACGCATATAATTTGCAGGTTGAACTCAATAACATGCAGTCTTACATCAGTGGAACAAACGTTGAATTAGGCTGGAAATCCCCACTCAATGCAACTGAGCGTGACAGGGTTCTGGATGCTCAGGGAACCATGGCTTACACCTATGCAGGTGAAGTTCTGGAAGATTTTAAACTGGAAGAAGCCGGTCAGGATGAGGAGAGAATCAACGGAACCATTGATTGGGTTTCAACTCGCACCCGGTTTTTTGGGCAATACATCAAACCGGTAGCCGATGCCAATGCATCCACAATGATTGGTGAAGTTGACGGCCCAATTGAAGAATCAGGCACACTCCATCACTATCAGGTATTTGTTCAGTCCGGTTTTACCAATAACCCGGTCCTGGATTATGAAATGTATGTGGGGCCACTTCGATATTATGACCTTAGAGATTATGATGAACACGCTTACGACGTAATTGAAATCGGTTATGCACTTTTCCGATGGTTTGCAGATCCTCTGGTTCGATACGCCATCATACCATTCTTTGCATTCGGAAGCATGTTTATCTCCAATTACGGTATTCTCATTATTCTTTTTGGAGTCATTATCAAACTGGCACTCTTCCCGCTCACTCAGAAGAGTTTTAAGAGCATGGCTGCCATGAGGGAGCTACAGCCACAGCTAAAAGAGATTCAGGAAAAACACAAAGATGACCCCCAGAAACAGCAGAAAGAAACCATTGCGCTTTACAAAAAAGCGAAAGTGAATCCGCTTGGCGGCTGTTTACCGATGCTCTTGCAGTTCCCGATTCTGATTACACTCTTTTTCTTCTTCCAGAATTCGATGATTATACGTCAGGAATCCTTTTTATGGGCATCTGACTTATCAGCACCGGATTATATCCTGGATCTTCCATTTACGATACCCCTGTTAGGAGATCAGCTGGCCGGATTTGTACTGTTAATGTCTGCGGCAATGTTCCTTCAAACCAAGGTGACGGGAGGGATGAGCTCTGGAGCAGCTCCCAGCGGCGGACCCAATATGAAGGTGTTCATGTATATTATGCCGGTAATGTTGCTGTTCATCTTCAACAACTTTGCAGCAGGATTGAGTCTCTACTACCTCGTTTATAATGTACTATCAATCGCACAGCAGTTTGTTATTAACAAGCAGACAAAGTCTGGTGGAACGGCTGAAACTGAAGTCACGCCAAATAATGCCAAAAAGAAAGGGAAAAAGAAGAAGTAAAGATCCCTCTCACAATGTGATATTTTTAAAAAAGGAGTCCAAGCGGCTCCTTTTTTTGTATCAGTTACATTGCAAGCTTACTAAGGATTCTGCCCGAAAAATGTTAATATTCAGCCGGGTACAAAAAATGGAACCATTTGATTCTATTTAAACTTTTGGCTGAACGATGAATAAACATTTTTTGATATCGGCTTTACTTTTTGTTGTGGGAACGGCATTTGTTCTTCAGGACAGCGAAACCGCGGCCGATGATACATTATCTGAAACACGTCAGGAAGAAAACGGTACTCCGTCTGTAAGTATCATCAATGTCAGCAGCACCATTGGCCCGACAACCACACAGTATATAACCCGGGGATTGAGAAAATCACGGGAAGCCGGAGATGAGCTGCTGATTATCCAACTGGATACACCCGGTGGACTCCTGGATTCTACACAGGATATTGTTCAGGAACTTCTTGGAAGCTCACATCCTGTTGCTGTTTATGTATCACCTCAGGGAGCTAACGCCGGTAGCGCTGGGACATTCATTACCTTGGCTGCACATATTGCAGCTATGGCTCCTGCCACCAATATTGGTGCTGCCTCACCTGTTTCAATGGGAGGCGGTGAGATAGATACCGTGTCTCAGCGGAAAATATTCAACTACTCCGAAAGTTACATCGAATCCATCGCTGAACAGAGAGGCCGTAATGCGGAGTGGGCAAAGTCTGCAGTACGTGATGGGGCTTCCATTTCATCCCGAGAAGCACTTGAAATTAACGTAGTTGATTACATCGCAGATGATATTGACGATCTCCTTGCAATTATTGATGGATTGGAGGTTGAAGGAAAACAACTTAACACCGATGGAGCTGATAAAAATGAGATTCCCCAATCTTTGGGAGAAATCTTCTTCAGTTTTCTATTGCGTCCGGAAGTAATGTTAATATTGACGCTTGTTGCTATTTATGGAATCATTGGCGAAGTAACCAACCCCGGTGGAATAGTTCCGGGAGTTTCGGGTGTAATCGCTTTGATTTTATTATTATACGGTGTGGCCGCCATGCCAATTAATCTGGCCGGATTTTTATTGATCGGCCTCGCAATTATCTTATTTGTAGCAGAAGCATTCACACCTGCATTTGGACTTTTAATAACCGGAGGTGCCGTGGCATTCTTTTTAGGAGCAATGATGTTATTTCAGGATCTGCCTGATGAAATGCAGATCTCTATGTACTGGCTAGTACCCGCAACGATCGTAACCGTAGCATTTTTTGCCTGGATTGTTACATATGGTATAAAATCTCTGTTTAAACCGTCCAGTTCCGGGCTCGAATCCACGATTGGTAAAACTGCGGAAGTAACCGACCCTATTCTGCCCGGTCAGCCCGGCCGAGTGTTCTTTGACGGGGAGTATTGGAAAGCTGAAAGTGATGCTCCGCTGAACGAAGGTGACCATTGTGAAATTGTAAAGTATGAAGGGCTAAAAGTTATCGTAAAACCATTAAACCAATCACAAAATAAGGAGTCATCAAATGGATAACCCAGGAGAAATTACAAATATGCTGGTATGGATTGTTACAATCGTAATATTTCTATCAGTATTTCTGCCACAAATGTTCAAAATTATGAGAGAGTACGAACGCGGAGTTGTGTTTCGTCTCGGTAAATTTCAGGCTACAAAAGGTCCGGGCCTTATTGTACTTGTTCCCTTTATCGATAAAGTTGAAAGGGTTGATCTTCGGGTGCTTACCATTAATGTGGACAAGCAGGAAGTAATCACCAAAGACAACGTTACGGTAAACGTGGATGCTATCACATTTTTCAGAGTTGTTGATGCAGAACGGGCAGTCATCCAGGTAGAGCGCTACATCGCAGCAACCTCCATGATTGCACAGACTACGCTCAGAAGTGTTCTTGGTCAGTTTGAACTGGATGAACTATTAGCAGAGCGTGATAAAATCAACAAGCAAATTCAAAATATTATTGACAAGCAGACCGATCCGTGGGGAATTAAAGTGGTTTCTGTGGAAGTTCGTGATGTGATTCTTCCGGAAACTATGAAACGTGCCATGGCGCGTCAGGCTGAGAGTGAACGTGACAGACGTGCAAAAATCATTAATGCACAGGGTGAATTTGAAGCCGCTGCCAAACTGGTTGAAGCCGGTGAAATGATTGAAAAGACCCCAACTGCACTTCAGCTCAGATATCTGCAAACGATGGTTGAACTCAGTGAAGAGAATTCCACATTTACTTTTATTCCACTACCCATGGACTTCCTCGAATCCTTCAGGTCAAATAAAAAGTAATTAGAGTCTGTGAAAACAAGTAACATTGGCAATTTTGACTCAAGAAATTTGGATGATTAACTTTCAATCAAAATAACAAACAGGTTTTTCAAGACTCTCAATTTTTGATTTAATTTTTAAAACCCGTCTCTAAATGAGTCGGGTTTTTTTATTTTCAGTTGCTTCATCTATTTTAGTTCAACTTTTCAAACCATCTAAACTACCTGACATGAAAAATTTATTTACGCTCATCTCTTCTTTAATACTTATTACCGGTTTGCTCGCCGGCTGCAGTAATCAACCAGAAACGGAGTCTGTTGAATGGGCTCTTGCACTCCACGGTGGTGCCGGTACCATTTCTCAGGATCTGCCTGACTCTGTAAAACAAGACTATTATGACGGATTGGAAGAAGCTCTTCGGGCGGGTGAATTAGTATTGCGTGATGGCGGCTCTGCTCTCGATGCTGTTGAACATGTAGTTCGCAGCCTTGAAGACAATCCGCTTTTCAATGCGGGTCGCGGTGCCGTTTTCACGAAGGAAGGCCGCCACGAACTGGATGCTGCAATTATGGATGGAAGCACGCTGGGGGCTGGTGCACTGACGGGGCTTACGACTGTTAAAAACCCAATTAGTCTGGCTCGAAAAGTTATGACTGACTCACCTCATATTCTGTTTTCCGGTGAAGGTGCGGAAACCTATGCCGACCAAACCGATGTGGAGCGCGTGGATAACGACTATTTTCATACAGATCGCCGATTTGAACAGTGGGAAAGAGCCCAGGAAGAAGCACGGGCCATCACTCCGGAAGAGTCCATTTACGACTGGATCAAAGATACCAAATTCGGCACGGTTGGAGCTGTAGCTTACGATGCTGAAGGAAAACTCGCCGCTGCGACCTCTACCGGCGGCATGACCAACAAACAGTTTGGCCGTGTGGGCGATGTTCCAATCATCGGTTCCGGTACATTCGCCAACCACATTGCGGCGATTTCTGCAACAGGTTGGGGCGAACAGATCATGAGAAATGTTTCCGCAAACACGATAGCCAACTATATGGAGTTTAACGGAGCATCTCTGGACGATGCGATGGATTTTGTTCTGAATGAGCGCCTTGACCCCGGTGATGCAGGATTTATCGCCGTTGATCATCAGGGAAATATTTCCATGAAGATGAATACAACCGGAATGTTCAGAGCCTCTCTCAACTCTAACGGTGACCGAACCGTCATGATCTGGGAGAACGAGTAATTAGCTAATCAATGAGTCGCCCCCGAGATCGGGGGCTTGATACAATCTATCGATCATATTACCCCACCGTTACCGGTGGGGGCTATTCTCGGTCGTCCCGCTACTCGCTGGACTTTTATTTATGACCATGCTGATAGCTTTTTGCAATTTCATATTCAATCTGATGCAACTCATAGGTTTTTACTCAAATTACTATTCAACTGACATTGTAACTACCGGATAAGTGGCATGGAAAATAGTTCAGCTTTCGCTGAACGACCGATAATAGCCCCGTGCGTGAGCGCGGGTATTTGAGCGCCAGTGAAAATCTAAGCCCCCGGTAACGGGGGCGACTCCTAACTCACAGTCTTTAGCTCATAGCCATTTTTGATTTCTGTTTAATTTCAGGTTCAAATTTTTCAAGAATCAGGTTTATTTCATCATCAAAAGATAATTTTAAATGTCTCTTTTTTTGATTTCGAATGTACTTTTCAACCTTCTCTATTTGTGAATACCCAACACTTAATGCCGCATATCCCTGCTGCCACCTGAAGTTTCGATACTCCGGATAGAACGTATCATTCATCCATTTGGAAGAGATACTCTTCAGCTTTTGCATCACAAAGCTCACTGACAAGTTTGCCGGAACCGATAACAACAAATGCAGGTGATCTGATGTCCCGCCAATCGCTATCGGTTTGATATCCATTCTCCGGCTGACGGCTCCTATATAACTCCAAAGTCGTTTTTCGATATGAGGACGAATCAGGGTTTTACGTTTTTTCGTACCAAAGATAAAATGTATCTGGATTCTTGAATATGTCTTTTTCATGATTTCTCTGTTTTGTTATGATTTATATCTGTAAGAGTGATTTTCATCAAACTCCTTACAGAATTTTATTCGTTAAATTCATAAACAGATCGGAGCTGAGTGTCGCCCCTGAGATCAGGGACTTTATTCATTCTGCAGATTGAATACCCCCACCGTGACCGGTGGGGGTACTCTCGATCGTCCCGCTGCTCGCGGGACTTTTTAATTATTACCTTGCTTCTGGGATTTATTTACGAAGTTATATTTAACCGATGCCCCCGGAGGTTTGACTTCAAATTTTGATACAATCAACTTCATAGATAACGTGAATTCGAGATAAAAATCTGAATGTGGATTCCAAAAGCCCCCCTCCTTTTCCAATAAGGTGAGACACTTCTTTCAGCTCATCTTTCATATCTAAATTATTCAGTATTCAGCTGTCGGTTTCTTACATTAGTCGATAACCATACCATTATTCATCAGCCACCATCCATTATGAAATCCATAGACAAAATTGAGCTTCAGCATCTAAAATTCTCTGACTATAAAACGCTTCAGGAACTGATGATTAAATGCTACCCGGGTGTAGTGGACCCGGCCTGGACAAAAGACCAGATTAAGAAACTCACCACTATTTTCCCGGAAGGTCAGGTAGTCATCAAGGTGGATGGAGAAATGGTGGCGTGCGCACTGGCAATCATCATCGATTACCAGCTCTTCGAGGATAAACACACCTATCTGGATATTACCGCAAACGACACCTTCAAAACTCATAATCCTGAAGGAGATACAATGTATGGCCTGGACATGATGGTTCATCCGGATTATCGCGGATTGAGGCTTGGCCGGCGGCTCTACGATTACCGTAAAGAGTTGTGTGAGGAGATGAACCTGAAAAGCATTGTGTTTGGCGGCAGACTCCCCAATTTTCACAAATTTGATGAGCTGACCGCAAAGCAGTACATCGAAAAAGTTAAAAATAAAGAACTGCACGATCCTGTTCTTAATTTTCAGCTCTCCAACGATTTTCATGTAAAACGTGTAGTCAAAAACTACCTGCCTGAAGATGATGCCTCCGAATCATACGCGGCACTGTTGGAGTGGTCCAACATCTACTACCAGAAACCTCAGAAAAAATATAAACCCCAAAAAAGTGTGGTCCGGCTCGGTCTGGTTCAGTGGGGAATGCGCCCCTATGCCGGCTGGGATGACCTCACAGAACAGATTGAATATTTTGTGGATGCCGTATCAGGCTACCGGGCTGATTTACTGTTGTTCCCCGAATATGTGAATGCACCGCTGATGGCTGAATATAATGATCTGTCTGAACCGGATGCAATACGGGAACTAGCTGGATATACCGAACGGCTGCGAGACACTTTTGCCGAATTTGCCATCTCATACAACACAAATATCATTACCGGCAGCATGCCCGAATTCAAGGATGATGAATTAAAGAATATCGGTTACCTCTGTAAGCGAAACGGAGAAGTAGAACGATATGAAAAAATTCATGTAACTCCTGATGAGGTCAAGGTTTGGGGCATGAGTGGCGGTACACAGATTAAGACTTTCGATACGGATGCCGGAAAAATCGGGATCTTGATCTGTTATGATATTGAGTTTCCAGAACTGAGCCGACTGCTGGCCAATGAGGGTATGGATATTCTGTTTGTACCATTTTTAACGGATACTCAAAACGGGTATTCACGAGTACGTAATTGTGCCATCGCCCGGGCCATCGAAAACGAATGCTACGTTGCCATAGCCGGCAGCGTTGGGAATCTGCCTAAAGTTCACAACATGGATATCTCTTTTGCGCAGTCGGTTGTATTTACTCCGTGCGATTTCTCTTTTCCTACAAACGGAATCAAGGCAGAAGCCACCCCAAATACGGAAATGATCTTAATTGTTGATGTGGATCTTGATCTGTTGAAAGAACTTCACGAACAGGGAAGTGTTCGCACGATGAAAGACAGACGAACAGATCTTTATGATGTTGTGGCAATTAAAAAACCTTAGCTGAATTGCACTAAATACACTTTCCCTGATATCTCTTAACATTAATTTAACTTGCTACCCTCACCCATTTATCCGCATCTTTAATGCTGCTTAGCTAACTAATGTTTTGAGATAATCCTCATTAAATGAACTATACGTTATTTGATTTCCTGCAACTGATCGGTGCGTTGGGAATTTTTATCTATGGGATGAAAATTTTCAGCGACGGACTTCAAAAAGTTGCAGGTTCCCGACTTCGCTCTATCCTGAAAGGGATGACAACCAGCCGGCTCCGGGGGGTTTTAACAGGCTTCACTGCAACCACTATTACACAGTCGTCCTCAACAACTACGGTAATGGTGGTAAGTTTTGTGAATGCCGGCTTGATCACATTTATCGAATCAACGGGTGTGATTATGGGAGCCAATATCGGAACTACAGTTACAGCCTGGATGGTCTCTATCTTTGGTTTTAAGATGCAGATTACCCCCATTGCTGTAGCAATGATCGGTATCTTTTTTCCATTTTTGTTTTTTGATAAGGAAAAACTGAAAAATTTGGCAGAGACGATGATAGGCTTCGGAATTCTTTTTATCGGGCTTGAATTCATCAAGGATGCTGTACCCAACATTCAGGACAACCCGGAAATGTTCGCATTTCTGGACTCTTTTACGGAGTTTGGGTTCGCATCCATGCTGATTTTTGTGATTGTCGGTACCGTCCTTACACTACTCACACAATCCTCATCTGCGGCTTCAGCCATTACGCTGGTCATGCTTTTTCAAGGGTGGATCTCATTCCCGATTGCGGCTGCAATGATACTGGGTGAAAACATCGGTACCACGGTTACTGCTAACATTGCAGCAATAGTTGGAAATGTTCACGCAAAACGGGCAGCGAGGTTTCACTTCATTTTCAATGTGATCGGGGTCGTCTGGATGTTATTGCTCATCAATCCGTTTCTAGTTGGCATTGATCAGGTAATGCAATATTTCCAGCCGGAAATCGGATCTATTTTTGATGAATCCCAGGAGGCTCGAGCTGCGGCGACTCTTGGTATTTCTCTCTTCCACACATCATTTAACGTACTAAACGTAGCACTGCTTTTTGCTTTCGTGCCTGCAATCATCAAGTTTGTGGAGCGAATGGAGAAGGAGAAAGAAGACTCGGATCAGGCATTTCGCCTGCGCTACATATCCGGCGGTCTGATGTCCTCATCGGAGCTCTCCATTGCACAAGCTTTCAAGGAAATTGAACTTTTTGGCCGTCTGATTGAGAAAATGCACTTCAGCTTTACCGGCCTGTTTGTGAGAAAACGGAATAAGCAGGAGAAATTTCTAAAGAAGATCAAAAAGAGGGAACAGATCACAGACAACATTGAACTGGAAGTTGCTGAGTATCTGACCAAAATTTCAAGCAGCAACCTGACGGAATCTGCTACACGAAAAATTCGCCTGATGCACAGCATGATTAATGACCTGGAGCGTATCGGGGATATCTACTTCCAGATGTCCAAAACCTTTGAATTGATGGACAGTGAAGGAATTTCTCTACCACAGGAAGCTATTGATGAAATCAATAATATGATGGATACGGTTCGTGAAGCCATAAAAATCATGCGTGCAAACATGGAGAATTTTGGGGAAGAAATTGATCTCAATCCGGCAATCGAAATAGAACAGGAGATTAACCGCAAACGTGATGCCATGAAAAATGCACACTACAAGCGTCTCGAAGATGGCGTCTATAATTCCAAAGCGGGTGTAATCTATCTTGATTATTTAACTCGATTGGAAAAAATCGGTGATCACATTTTTAACGTTAATGAAGCACTTGCCGGCAAAAAAATGAAGGTACACAGTGATCTGATTCTGGATAACTGACTTCACAATTCATAAAAATTTTGTAAAACGGCCCCTCGCGGGCCGTTCTTATTTCAATCCTACCCTTCGTTCAATTACATTACGGTTCTTCAACCTTAAGAAACAGACTACTACCGATGAAGAACCGATACGTAAAACCAATACCCATACTACTTCTATTTATATTTTGGGTCTCTGCTCCACTGCTTGCCCAACAGGGAATAACCCCGGAAGATTACTATAAAACCGTTTTTGTAAGCCAGACGGAGATCTCTCCGGACGGTAATTACGTAGCCTTCACACGTACCACAATTGATGTGGACAACAACAAACGCCATCGCGAAGTGTGGATGCAAAAGCTGAACAACGGCCAGCCCGATGGTGAGCCGTTCCGCTTTACTGATCCAACCGTTGAATCATCAAATCCACAATGGTCACCCGATGGTGAACTTTTGGGAATTCAATCGCGCAGAGGTGATGATGATAATTCCGTTCGGTTCATTCGAGTTACTGAACCCGGAGGTGAGGCATTCACCATCGATGGATTGGACAGCTCTCCAATATGGTCGCCCGACGGCTCAAAAATTGCTTTCGTAAAGGAGCCTGAATCTGATGAAGAAAAAGAAGAGCGCGCCGGCTGGATTTCGCCCGACGCCATCACAAATACTTTAGATGCTGAACGGTTTGACGGGCGTGTAATCACCCAAATGAATTATATGAGTGACGGCAGAAGCGACTGGCTGCCTCATCCCTCCATAAACGAGAAAAGACAGCTATTCATGATCCCTGCAGATGGTGGCGAAGCTGAACAGATTACCGATATGGAATTTAATGTCGGAGATGTGGAGTGGGCCTCAGACGGCAGCAGTATTTTCTTTTCCGGCGATCCGGAAGAAGACGATGAGTATAACGACGACTTCACCCGGAATATCTATCGGGTAGATGTGGAGAGCGGTGACGTTGAGCAGGTGTTTGATATGGATGGCACACAACGGTCACCCGCCATTTCGCCAAATGGCAGACACCTTGTGTTTCTTCAGTCTGATGAAAGGGGAGCCCAAACCGATGTAATGGTGACAGCGCTCAATCGAAATGGTGAACCCACCGGATCGGTGACAAACCTCACGGAAGACTGGGACCTCTCACCGGGATCACCCGAGTGGACAACCAATGGTAATGCACTTCGATTTGGCTCACAAATTCGCGGAAATTCACACCTTTTTGAAGTAAATCGGAGTGGCGGAGCCATACGACAAATTACTACCGGCGAAAGGCGACTAAGTGATTTCTCAACAACGGAAAATGGCCGCTGGATGGCTTACACTGCAACGGACGCCGTAACACCGGCCGAAGTATTTATCTCCCGAAATGATGGCAGCCGTGAAACTCAACTCACCCGGTTCAATGAAGAGTGGATGGCTGAACGTACCGTAAATCCTGCAGAGGAAATTACATGGACTGTTGATGACGGTACTGAGATCCAGGGTTGGGTTATTAAACCGGTTGGCTATGAAGAGGGAGAGTCCTATCCGCTGGTGATGAAAATTCACGGTGGTCCTCACTCTTACTACGGCAACACTTGGTTTCAGGCGTTTCATACACTCTCAGCATCGGGTATGTTCGTCTTCTACCCGAACCCGAGAGGATCCTCTTCTTACGGTCACGATTTTATGTACGCCACCAAAGAGCAGTGGGGCTTTTTGGATGAAGAGGACTTTTTGAAGGGACTGGACGCCGTTCTTGAAAAATATTCCGACATAGACGAAGATCGGGTTGGCGTTAGTGGCGGTAGCTATGGCGGGTACATGACCAACTGGCTCACGGCCCGCTATCCGGACAAATGGAAAGCCGCCGTCACGAGCCGCTCTATCTCCAACTGGTTCAGCTGGTACGGTTCATCCGATGCTCAGGGACTGACCGAGTATGAGTTTGGCGGTTACCCATGGGAAAAACAAGAACTCTACTGGGATCTCTCACCGCTGAAATATGTGGAGAATGTGGAAGCCCCAACCTTGATCATCCACAGCGAAGAGGACTGGAGAACACCGATCACGGATGGTGAGCAGTGGTATATGGCTCTCAAAAAGATGCAGGTACCCGTTGAGTTTGTTCGGTATCCGCGTTCCTCACATGGATTGTCACGTACAGGCGAACCGTGGCTGCTGGTTGACCGCCTGGAAAGAAAGCGAAGCTGGTTTGACCACTGGCTGAATCAAGCTGAATAATCCTTTTCATATGAGTCCGGTAATACAGCCGGACTCAATTATTTTCTTTCTTATAACGATCAAAATTTGAACTTATGAAATCTACTATACTTTCACTTTTCACATGTTTATTGCTCTGCACTCTCAATACTTTACAGCCTTCAGATTTGTCTGCACAACCCGTCCTTGAAGCTGATAGTTCTGTAACAACTGAAGGTGAGGTGACGATCAAAGGCGACCGTGTTCGGTATGAAGCTACTGCCGGAACCCAGCCGGTCTGGAATGATGAAGGCGAACCTGATGCGTCCCTTTTTTATGTCTACTATCGCAGAACAGATGTTGAAGATACATCAAACCGACCGTTGGTTTTCTCCTTTAACGGAGGCCCCGGATCAGCATCTGTGTGGATGCACATTGGTTATACCGGACCAAAATTTCTGAATATTGATGATGAAGGCCATCCGGTTCAGCCCTACGGAGTTTCCGATAATGAACACTCCATCCTGGATGTGGCCGACATCGTATATATTGATCCTGTCAACACAGGATTCTCCAGAATCCTGAATGAAGAAGCCGAAGAAAGTGACTTTTTCGGTGTAAATGCCGATGTGGAGTACCTTGCAGAATGGATGGATAATTTTGTTTCACGCCACAACCGCTGGACATCACCGAAATATCTGAAGGGAGAGAGTTATGGAACCACTCGGGTAGCGGGTCTTGCTCGCCAGTTACAGGGTTCTCACTGGATGTTTCTGAATGGTGTAATCATGGTTTCTCCTACCGGACTTGGTCTGGAGCCGCCGGCAATGACTCCCCGCTCTGAGATTTTGAAGCTACCTTACTATGCAGCTACCGCGTGGTATCATGATGCCTTGCCGTCTGATCTTCAGCAGCGTGATCTTGACGAACTTCTTCCCGAAGTGGAAGAGTTTACCATCGAAGAGTATTTGCCTGCAGTGGCCAAAGGTGGTTCCATTGATCCCGACTTACGCGAAGAAATTGCCGAAAAAGTATCTTATTATTCCGGAATTGACGCACAGCAAGTTTTAAACCATAACCTTACCATTCCAAACTCCTTCTTCTGGAAAGAGCTTTTGCGGGATGAGGGAATTACGATCGGCCGGCTCGATTCGAGATATCGCGGAATCGACCGGTCTGATGCAGGAGACCGCTACGATCACGATCCGGCTCTTACTTCATGGAACCATGCGTTCACACCGGCAATCAACTATTACCTCCGGGAAGAGCTCGGTTATGAAACGGATCTGAAGTACAATATTTTTGGGCCGGTACATCCCTGGGACAGAAGCAACGACACTACCGGAGATGATATGCGCCGTGCAATGGGTGAGAATCCATTTCTGCACCTTATGGTCCAAAGCGGCTATTTTGATGGTGGAACGGACTATTTCTCTGCCAAGTATGTGATGTGGAATATGGATCCAAGCGGAAAGGTTTCCGACCGAATGAGGTTTGAAGGATATCGCAGCGGACACATGATGTATCTGCGTCAGGAAGATCTGGCAACCTCGAACGAACACATTCGAGAATTTATCCTTGAAACGCTGACCAACGGTGAATCTGCCAGGTATTAAGAAGTTCGGGCCACTTTAAAACCGCCCCTCCTTTCAAAAGGAGGGGTTTCTACTTCAATCTATTGATCTTCCAAAATGTCCTATAAGGGTGCAAAAAAATGAAATTCTATTTTGCCGCGGAGACACTGGGACAATAAGCAGCGCGAAGATTAGCGATACCATCCGCGCAACTCTGCGAGAAACCCAATCCATTTTAGCAACTAACTCTCACGGATCTTAAACAAATTCCTGGAGCGCTATAGAAATCTCGTCTTCACCGGAGAGCAGATCAAACTCTACGTTAGAGATATGATCATTCTGAAGCACTTCGGCAATCACGCGGGCCACATCTTCCCTTGGAATTTCACCTCTATCCAGTTTTTCAGCAATTTTCACTTTCCCGGTTCCCTTCTCATTCGTTAACCGACCGGGTTTTATGATTACGTAATCCAACCCGCTGTTTCTCAGAGCTTCGTCTGCCTGTGCTTTCGCCTGCTGATAAACCTGAAAAACCTCATCGCCCCGCAGAGTTTCCAATCCCATTGCGCTAATTATCACATACCTCTCAATTCCATTTTTCTTCGCGGCTTCTATCAGCTTGATGGCTCCATCCCGGTCTACCGACCATTTGCGCTCTTTACCGCTTCCGGGCCCTGCCCCTGCTGCAAAAAGAACCGCATCTGCTTCACCGACAAAATCACTGATATCATCCTCTTTTTCGACATCCACAACAACCGGTTTGGCACCTGCTTTTCTTAGATCATCAGCTTGTTCTTCTTTTCGAATGAGTCCTGTTACTTTATGACCTTTCTCTTTCAACATCGGGTGGAGGAGCATTGCAATCTTTCCATGACCTCCCGCTATTACAAACTTCATAACTTGAAATTTTTTTTATTTAATTATTTATAAACGAAACAAGACCGATACATAAGTAGTTCAATGATCATTATCGAATCATGACTCCTTTTTTTGATTCAGCAGAAATTTCACCGGGATCTCAAACCGCTCTGCCCATGCAATCTCAGAATGATCGGTTCCCTCAAATACCTCTGATTTAAAATCAGTGTCGTGCTCATAGCCAAGTTCAAGCATCAGGTCATCCACTTTTTGCTGATAGGGAGCGTAGAGTGAGTCGAGCGTTTCTGTACCATGATCGAAATAGATTTTGTGCGAGCCGGGATCAGGCAGATTACTTCTTAAATATTCTCTTATCGCATTCGGGATCTCATCATTCGGTTCAAATGTACCCGGCCAATGGGTTGAAAGTGCAGCAACTCCCCCAAACACCTCCGGATATTTTGTTAAAGTATAAATGGATATCAATCCACCGTAACTTGAACCGGCCATAAACCGAGCCTCATGATCCTCTTTGACGGGATAAGTTTCTTCAATAAAAGGAATCACACTTTCAGCAATAAACTCAACATATTCATTGGCGCTAGGACCCTCAGGAAATGTAGAGACCAATTCATCTTTAAGCTCACTGGTCATCAAAGAAAATGCGTCCTCCGGGAAATACTCAGCACTTCTGTAATCATCTGCATTCCAGATTCCAACCACTATTGTTGGAGGAATTTCTCCGCTTTGCATCATCCGGCTCAATGTCTCATCCACTCTCCACTCCTGTCTGTTCCATGTTCTGCTCTCGTCAAACAACATCTGGCCGTCATGCATGCAAATCACATTGTAAACTTCATCCTTCTGAAAGGATTCAGTAAGCCACACATCCACATATCGATCCGGTATATCTTCAGGTTTGAATCGGTAGCGATCCAAATGACCAACTATATAATCCCCTTCAATTTTTTCAACAAACTCCGGGTTGGAACTCTTATTATCTGTGGGTGTACACTGCATCAAAAAGATTACCGGGAGTAGCAGAATCACGAACTTATTCATCATAATTGAAATTTTTTCAACTATCCTTTCCAAGGCTTAAAAATCAAAATCTCATTTGTGGAATTTGGCCCCGAATCTCTCCATTGCGGTTTTGATTCGAACGGATATTGATGTACATGCGCCCATTTCTGAGTGCCTCTTTTTGCGCATCCCTCAACTCAAACCGATTATCTTCGGCACTGAATTTACCTCCATTCTTCTCCTCGTTAAGCTCAGCCGTTAACCTGTAAATCTGATTCCCGGATTCATTGGCTCTTCCGAAATGAATACTGGCTCCCTGGTAGTAGTCTCTGAGATCTTCAAAGGAACCGCTCACAAAAAGCGAATCACCCTCAACGCTTACTTCCATCATTCCGGTACCGGGCGTACGAACCGGAGGAACGTGGTTATGTCCGGCTAAAATCACCTCTACCGAAGACTGTGCCGATACCGAAACTGAAATCAGTATCATCCAAAACAGTACAAATATGAATTTTAATCTCATCTTTTTCACCTTGGTTGATTTCATATTTAGTTGTAACGCTTTTACCTGTAATAACTGTATCAATTCGTTGAATGTTCGCTCCATTGCCGGATCAACAAATCAAATCTGCTCTTCCACAACTTCTGCTGTATATTTAATGATACATATAAATAAATGGACATAAACTTTTTTTATGGGAAATAAGGAATTTGAACTCGAACTCACCGTTCGCGACTATGAGCTGGACACCCAGGGAGTAGTAAATAACTCAGTTTATCAAAACTACCTGGAACACGCCCGCCATGAATATCTGAAATCTGTTGGGCTGAATTTCAACAAACTGCATAAAAACGGGACTGATGCCGTAGTGCATAAAGTAGAACTCGTCTATAAAAAACCGCTGATGGGTGATAACCGGTTCATTGTTAAAACACGAGCAGAAAAATCCGGAAATGTCCGGTTTGTATTCTATCAAAATATCTATCGTCTTCCGGAAAATGAACTCGTACTGAAAGGGGTAGTTACAGCTGTATTCATGAACAACGGGCGGCCTATTCGTCCACCGAAAGAAGTGATGGAAGCCATTCATGATTAGTTCTGTTTTTAAGGCTTCTAATGAATGTTAACCACACTTCAGTTGTTTTTCCTGAACCTGAACATCAACATAAATTTCATTCGTTATGAGACTTCCAGCACTATTTCTGATTTCACTCTTCTCACTCTTGTTCGTTGCGTGTTCCGAGCCGGAAACCGAAGATCAGGCTCTCACCGACTATCCGAACAGTGAATTGCTCGTAGAAGCCGATGCGCTGAACGATGCACTTGAAACTGAAGAGATTATCCTGATTGATGCACGTGAAGAAACCAGTGATTCCCTTATTGCCGGAGCAGTTCACTTCCCGGCTATTGAAAATCTTACAGATCCGGATCACCCGGTTGAGAGCTACCTGATCGGCCCGGAAACGTTTGAAGAGAAGATGAGGGATATTGGATTGAGCAATGAAGACAGGGTCGTTATTTATGATGAAGGAAATGGTTTAGCTGCAGCCAGGCTTTTCTACGCACTCGACTACTACGGTTTTTCAAATGCATCTATTTTGAATGGTGGATTCAGCGGCTGGATAGCTGAATCACTGCCCGTAACAGACACTCCGGGCAACCAAATGGAAGGTACATTTTTGGCAGAAACTCAGGATTCAAAATTCTGTGATCTCAGCTATGTGCAGGAGGCGTCTGAAGATCCGAATAAAATTATTTTCGATGTTCGTTCTGAAGATGAATATGCAGGTACCGATGAGCGCGCGGAACAGAGCGGCCATATCCCAAATGCTGTTCACCTGGAGTGGAATAATGTTCTTACGGACGGAGATGTACCTTACTTCAAACCAGCTGAAGAAATACAGGAAATCTATGACAATCTTGGCATTACCCGTGATAAAGAAGTGATTCCCCATTGCCATACAAACGTTCGCGGTTCGCATGCATACTTTACTCTCCGACTGATGGGGTATGATTCTGTCAGGGCGTATGAAGGTTCATGGGCAGAGTATGGGAATAGTTCCAATGCAGTTGTAGAACAGTGAACATGTTACGCGAAATAGAGGAAACTAAACAATATGTATAGTACTGCGGGTGGCGTGAGAAATACGATAGCCCAATAAATCGAACTCTTGATTTTTGGCATGTATTCAGATAACGATTTGGGTGCTGACATTACGGATGTTGTGTCTCTGTCAAAACCCAGTCGTTTAATTTTACCCCAGCTTTTTTTGCCTCGTATGTAGTCAATTATGGCAACAAACCTCCACCAGGCGTGTATTTGCCTGTATCCCAGATTTTCGAGTGATGCGTAGAGTGTAAGTGTTAATATATTCTTGAAGCTACCGTACCTCCTGAACGTGGCCTCCTCACAAATGAGGGAGGAGATTGACAACAAAAAGCCCAGTAATATGGAAACCGTTATGAAAAGAAGCACGAACGGCTCATAAATACCCATAAAAATAATTACAAAAATAAAATAGATGTAACCCACCATCTCTATAACGGGACCCAACAGCTCAACCAATGTAAAGTATGGTATTGTGGTCAGTCCCATCCTTCCATATTTTTTGTTGAAAAACATGGTTCTGTGGCGCCAAATAGAATCTACAAGTCCTCTCTGCCAGCGATTTCTTTGTGTAGCCAGATCATTCCAGTTTTCCGGAACTTCCGTCCAGCAAACCGGTTTTGGCAAAAACCGCACCCTGTACTCTTCTTCTTGCTCTCTGAAAAAACGGTGTAACCTAACCACCAACTCCATGTCTTCTCCAACGGAATCTCTGGCATATCCCCCCGCCCTGATCACCGCATTGCGATCAAAAATTCCAAATGCGCCGGAAATTATAATCAAACTTTTAAAGTAGTCCCAGCCTATCCTGCCAAACAGGAAAGAGCGCAAATACTCGACGGTTTGGATTCTGGCCAAAAACCCTTTTGGAATGTCTATTTTCTGTATTTCGTAGTTGGAAATTGTACAACCGTTTGCCACCCTTACAATACCTCCGGCTGCAACTAACTTGTCATCAAGTACAAAAGCCTGAAGCATCTGTTTCAGTACGTCTTGTTCCAGTATTGAATCCGCATCTATGGAACAGAAAAGATCGTTCGCGCTGGCATTTATCCCACAATTAAGCGCATCTCCTTTTCCGCCGTTTACTTTGTCAATCACAATAAGATTATCGTAACGACTTGATCTGTAGGATTTTATGATATTCTCGTGTGGGAGGGTTGAATGTAGTTCAATTTCAGACTCGTATAACCTGAAGTGCTCTATGAGTTTTTGTAACGTAGAATCCGTGCTTCCATCGTTCACTACAACAACCTCAAAGCCTCTGTGTTGGAGCTGCAGAAGTGCCTCAACAGAGTTTACAATATTCACCTCTTCATTATAGGCCGGTGAAATGATGGATATACTTTTATACAAATCTGATTGGAAAACACCCTCAGGTTCAAATACCGAGTAATATTTCTGATGTTTTCTGATAAAGAGCAGCGACACCACCACCAACGACAAATAGATGCCATTCACTATTAAGAAATAGAGAATAAACACCCAGCCGAGTGAATCTACCAGGTTAATGAATTGCTGAATATGTGATATCGTTTGTTCTAACAAATTCCGGTACGTTCTTTCCTCTTATGCAATAGCCTTTTTATAAATAAACTGCTGATCCAGAACCAAAATAGCTTCATGTGCAACCTTTCTTACCTTTTGATCTGGATACTGGAGATATGTTTTTATCGACTCAGTCGCCTCTGAATTTAAAAATATGCGTTGCGCATCAATGAGAGCCGAAAGTACTCCCGGCTCTTTCCACCTATCTTCATTACTTTCCAGCCAATCCTGAAGTGGTTTTATCATTAGGTAGTAGTTGGACTCAGAGACAGCTTGTATTAAGAGCGTTCTCTTCTTTGATGTGAGGTTGTCGTCTGATATAAGTGCTTTTAAAAATTCCGCTTCTTCAACATTTTGACCTTTGTGATCGCGTTTGAATCTCCAGAAAAGCTCCAATAATGCCATTTTTGTTATCCCTTTTCTCTTTGCAAATATTTCCAAGGCATACATTCTGTTTCTTAATGTATCACTGGCCATCAAGGCAGAAGCTGCTGAAAAAGCCAAGTAGGTGTTTTTTGAATGAAGTAGTTTCTCCAAAATGCCAATCACCTGATCGTTAGCAATATTTGTATACCTGAAATAATTACATCCATCTATAATCAATTCATCGCTATCTGATTTCAATTGTTTCAGGTGAAATCTATATAACGACTTTAACATTAGGGCTTTTTTTAATTTCTTTGCTTCTTCACCCTCAACATTTTTTATGAGCTTAATAACAGTGTCTTCGAAAGTCCGGAATTTAAGTTCATCCGATCCAATCAAGTTTTGAAATGTGCTCAACTCTACATTACCCTCCAGATAATCGAAAATAAGAGGTAAATATAGATCCCTGTACTCCTTCATTTTCTTATGCTGCCAATTCCGTCTCAATCTCATGGAGACCGTAATTGTGAATAACAAGAACGTTGCCAGTGTAAGTAATGCAGTTACCATAATCAGCAACTGCGTTGCGCTTTCCATTTCTAAGTCTACAAGTGTTAATAACATTTATTATCTCTATTGGTCAACTTAATCTTCAATTGATTTCTTCACTCTCATGATCAACTCTTCTGTCTCAAAAGGCTTTACGATATAATCATGAGCACCAAGTACAAAAGCTTGTTTTTTATCTTTCATTTTCATCGAAGCAGACAGCATAATCACACGAATGTTGTCCAACTCTTTGTCTTCCCTGATCTTTCTCAATATCTCCAAGCCGTTTACGCTCGGCAGCATTATATCCAGAATCACCAGGTCAGGTCTCAACTCTTTAATTGCCTCAAGTCCGGAAGTTCCATTTTCCCTTAACGCAAATTTGTAGTTGTTTCTCTTTAACTTAAATTCAATAAGTTTTGAAATAACCGGATCATCTTCTATCAACAATACGGTAGATCTGTTTTGATCCATACTTTAAAATCCTATTCATTTGTCCCTAAAAGCAATGGCAAACAACCTACTGATATATTTCCTGCATTTTATATAGCATTACCTAACAATCCGTTAGCCCAATACAGAATTCTTTAATTTTTGTCGGTAAGAACATAGGGTATTTTACAATCCAGCTTTGAATAGAAATTGGGTTAGACATTCAAATGCTGATTTTCAGTTTGTGCAAACCATTCAATTTCGACCTATTTTGTAATAATGAAAACCATAGTCTTTAGTATAATCGTAGCATTTTTAGCAACTGACTCATTTGCCCGTCAATCTTCTGACTATGAAGATTACCGGGACAAAAAAAACATGGCGGCTTTTGGGCTTACCTACGATCATTATGGAGACAACCTCGAAGACTGGCAGAAAATGTACCTTGAGTATAGAAGGACGACCTCAAGCGGCCCAATTATTGGACGCATGAATATCGGGCACCGTTTTGATATAACTGATTATCAGGGAGAAGTGGATTATTGGCCTGAATTCAACGAAAACTGGTATAGTTATTTTAACGTTGGGCTCTCAGACGGAGATCTCTTTCCTGATTTCAGGGCCGGTGCCGAACTTTACCGTGCACTGCCTAAGGGAGTTGAAATGTCTCTGGGCTTTCGCTATCTGAATTTTAGCGAAGACGATGTCGTCATTTTTACCGGTTCTCTGGGTAAATACATAGGCAATTGGCTGTTGATCGGACGTCCATATTTTACACCCCAAGATTCAGGAATCTCATCGTCACTCACACTGCTGGCACGACGGTATTTGGGCAATCAGGATACTTTCACTACTCTTTTGGCGGGGTTTGGCTTCTCACCTGATGAACGACGATTCCTGGACGGACTGACGGACAACCGTTTTCTAAAATCACGTTATGTGGGAGTACGCACAAACTATCTGATCCAAAACCGATTTGAGCTGTTTGGAGAGCTAAAATTAACATGGCAGGAGTTTCCTACCGATCAGAGTTTTACAAGAATTACTACTGCAGAAATGGGTGGTCGTTTTAGATTTTAAGAAATCGGTTTTTTATGATTTTAGATTTTTTTAAGCAGTTTCTGATGCTCAACCTGTTTGCTTCTTTTGTTCTCTTATTTATAGCAGAGCCTTCTGTAAGCCAAAGTCCGACGTTGGATCAGACAATTCCATTCTCCGTTGATGAATCACACATTACTGTCTGGAACGGTGAATATTACAGCCCTCTTTTTATCAAAGGTGTAAACCTTGGTGTTGCGGTTCCGGGCTCTTTCCCAGGTGAACTTGCAGCTACAAATGAAGATTATGCTCGATGGTTCAGGTTGATAAGAGATGCAGGATTCAACACCATTCGACTTTATACACTGCACTATCCCAGATTTTATGAAGAGCTAAAACGGTTCAATGAAGAGAATTCTAATTCACCTCTCTATATTTTTCAGGGTGTATGGCTGGAAGAAGAACTTACGGGCTCTGATGAAAATTTAAATAATCTTACAGATATTTTTGAGCAGGAGATAGAGGAAAATATTCGTGCCGTTCATGGAGATATCATGATCTCACCTCGATTTGGAAAAGCATACGGCATGTACATCGATGATATTTCAGAGTGGGTTATCGCTTATATCATCGGGCGTGAAATTCACCCGCCTGAAGTCATCGAGACAAATCAGTCTGATCCCGGAACACATGCTTTTGACGGAAATTACCTTTCCATATCGGATGTAGAAGCGTCAGAAATTTGGGTAGTTGAACGGCTTGACCACCTCCTCACCTTTGAAATGGACAACTACGGCACTCAGAGACCTGTTTCAGCCTCAAGCTGGCCAACTCTCGATCCAATAGATCATCCTTACGAAGAGAATCCGTACGAGGAGAGTGCCTCTCTGGATTTAAAGAACATCAATTTTGAAAATGCTGAAGCAGGTTTCTTTGCTTCTTACCATGCCTATCCTTACTACCCGAATTACATTTCACGAGACCCTCGTTATGTTCTCTTTCAAGATCACATTGGCCAGAACAGCTATCTCGGCTATTTAACCTATCTGAAAGATTATTACGAACGGTTTCCTCTAATTATCGCTGAATTTGGAGGGTCATCCAGCTGGGGTGTGGCAAAGTATGCCCACAGCGGCATTCATCACGGAGGCTACTCTGAGCTGGAGCAGGGGAAAAACAACATCAGAATGCTCGAAAATATCCATCAGGCAGGTGCGGGTGGCGGTATCCAGTTTTCTTTGATGGATGAGTGGTTTAAACAGACATGGATTACCAACCCGTTCGACTTTATCCCGGACAGAAGGATATTGTGGCATAACGTCACGGCCGCAGAACAAAATTATGGTCTGCTCGGATTTCGAAAACAGAAAAATCTCACTCTTTGGGAAGAGTTTGGTGATACTGAAAAGGTAAAGAATGTTCACGCTCAGGCCGACTACTCCTATTTTCAGCTACAACTGGACATCGATCAGCACATACAGGAAAGTGATACAATCTGGATTTCCCTGGATACTTACGACGAGACTTTGGGAGAGTCTATCCTTCCGGATGATCAAACTGTATCAAACAGAGCGGAATTTGCTTTGATGATAACAAATTATGAGGCAGAACTCTATGTAACCGAAGCATACGACCTGTTTGGAATATGGTTCAACACATCAAGTCCAGAACAGCAATATCAATCCACTGTTACTGATGGTTCACCCTGGAAATTGGTTCGATGGAAAAATGATATTGAGAGCGAAGAATCCCAGGATATCGGCGAGCTAAACGTCAACAGACTAGGCACACCCGCTTACAGCACGGATTCTGTAAGGCTGTATGATGATCGAATAGAAGTTCGGCTGCCGTGGTCTCTTATTAACTATACCGATCCAAGTCGACGAGAAGTGATGCATGATGACAGAAGTACGCCTGAAACTGAAACCCGGTTTTCAGACGGAATCAATATCGGTATATTTTATGACGATTTTGAAGTTGAAACTTCCGGCCGGTTTGTATGGGACAACTGGAATAGTCCGGACGAGGCAGAGGAGTACAAGAAAGCAAGTTATACATACATGAAAGAGTACCTTCCCACACTTCCCGGCAATCCAATTGCGGTCCGTGATCTTTTTGAAGTGGGTACCGGGAATATAAATCATATCAGTGCCGTTGACGGACTTCTCGAAAATGACCTGTCGCTGGACGGAATGCCAATGCAGGCCGTGTTGATAGAACCACCAAAGAATGGACTCTTAAAACTCGGGTACGATGGCAGTTTCACTTATCTTGCAGAGTCGGGATTTACCGGTAAAGATGAATTTGTATATCGTGTAAAAGCAGGGTTCAACTGGTCTGACCCGGTTACAGCCTCACTTCAAGTGTCCGGAAAACCGGTTGGCAGAGGATTTGCTGAAGTGTACCCCAATCCGGTTCAATCTTTATTGAACATTAAGTCAGGTGCAATTATTGATAGAGTTGAAATCATCGATATGCTCGGCAGACGTATTGAAATGCTTGAAGTAAACTCAACTGAATTTCAGATTGAAACGGATAGCTATGCTTCCGGAATCTATTTTGCACGAATCTTTTCAGGAGAAGAATTTCAACTGAAGAAGTTTGTCGTAGTTCAGTAAGTAAAAATGGTTATAAATCAGATAGTGAACATTTTGGAACTCAAAAATGAAATCAATATTACAGACAGCCAGCTCAATGAGCTTGAGATGCACTCTGTTATTAACATTTTATCCGTCATTAGCAGCCAACTTCATCTGATTCAATTTGAAACAGACCATCCAGATCTCATCACTCCGGTGATCAATCAAACTCTTGAATTTGCTGATGGGGCAAGAGAAATGAATCAGGATATTTTTAATGAACAAAAAATAGTCGCTTTCAAAAAAGAGCTCCTCAACATGCTCAAGGAACTCAATCTTGTCCAACCTGTTCTAAATGACGACTCTTCCGTTACAGAGTACCTGGAAATCTTCAAAGAAGTATTCCAGGTTTTTGATAAAAGGGCCGAAGAGATCTTTCACAGATGGAATCATCCAAACCGATGGGAATCTTTTCCTGTAAATGATTTTAAAAGAGAGTTTCTAGACTTCTTCTACACACTTGAGAAAAACAGCCGGGGCAGATACCGGATCATTTACAATATTGCCGAGCAGGAAGAGCAAGATTATCTTGTTCAGTTTGAAGTCAACAGCGACTATAACAACACCATTTACCTACCACTCCTTTTAAAAGATGTCATTCGGGATTTGATTGCAAATGCCAGAAAATACACGCCTCCGGGAGGTACAATTGAAATTGGGATCTCACAAAAAAACGGGAAATTCAGGTTCGTTGTAAAAGACAGTGGATATGGAGTACCGGAAAATGAAATTCGAAAAATTGTTGAGTTTGGGTATCGGGCCTCTAATATTAAAGATATGGTTCGAACCATGGGTGGTGGATTTGGGCTTACCAAGGCTTACTACATTACGCATAAGTTCGATGGCCGATTTTGGATTGAATCGGCTCTGAATAGTGGAACCAAAATTATCATTGAAATCCCAATTCCGAAGTACGTTATTTAAAATGATCTTCATGCCCGAAGAATCCCAATACAAAGAATTCCTTATTAATGACTGTTCTTTTGACCCTGCCCATGATTTAACTCATATACAGCGGGTCCTTCAATCAGCTAAGAAAATTTGCATGCAGGAAAATGCAGATTCAGAAATCGTTACCGCAGCTGCATGGCTTCACGATTGTGTTACGCTGCCCAAAAATCACCCTTACCGATCTAAATCCTCAATTATGGCAGGAGAGAAAGCTGCCGAATTTCTTAAATCCATAGATTTTCCTGAAGACAAAATTCAAAATGTTGTACATGCAATAGAGGCGCATAGCTACAGTGCCGGAATTAAGCCTGAAACTTTGGAGGCAGAGATCGTTCAGGATGCGGATCGGTTGGACGCACTGGGAGCTGTTGGTATTGCGCGCTGTATGATGGTGGGTGGTAAATTAGAGCGGCCGCTTTATCATCCCGACGATCCTTTTTGTGAAAGCCGGGCAACTGACGACTCTGTTTACACAATTGATCACTTTTACGAGAAACTCTTTAAATTACCGGACCTAATGAATACCAAGAGTGCAAAACTGCTGGCGGATGAAAGAGTTGAATTCATGAAGGATTTCCTGAACCGCCTGAGCGAAGAAATCCGTTAAGTTTTACTTACTACTTTTTTTCTGATCGAATAGAGTATTTCCGTGTTCAAGTAATTTCTGAGTAGTCTCCACAAATTTCTCACCCAATATCTCATTGAGTTCATTTTCAGCCTGAGTGTATAATGTATGCAGCTTATTGATATCTCTCAATTTATCTGAATTCAGTATAATTTTCGTTCTCCCTTCGTCTTTCTTTTTATCAACCCAGCCGTTTTTCTGAAGTTTTTTTAAAAAGCGGGTGATCGTAGAGGGATCCAGATTAAGTTGATCAGCAATCTCTTTCTGTAATAACGGCCCCTCTTCTTTGAGACAAATCAGCAGCTCAACATAGGAAGTAGCTAATCCATACTCCTTGAAATAATCATCAAAGTGTTTCGAAACGGAACGGCTGAACGTACTGGCTTGTGAGTGCATAAATATAATATTTGTACATGCATTTTTTATAATTTCAACTATTCTGATCAGAAAATCAACTATATAAATTAAAAGAGGGCACCATTAGCAGTGCCCTCTCATATATACAGTATAAATACTGCATTAGTTTTTAGGCCAGCTACCGTAAATACTGTTATATGATGCACGATCTGTGCCAAGCGGAGATCTCACAGGACCAAGGTATGAGGCATTCATCACTGCACGTGGAGATACGTGAAGTTTACCGTTATTATTTGTGACTGATATTTTTCCAAAATGTCCCATACCCAGCGCATGACCATTCTCGTGCAGTGCAACTGTTTCAATATCAATGGCACCGGTTCTGCCATCATTTGCCCATGTAAATGCATCATTATACCAGACCTCTTTTATTGCCACTTCGTTAGTACCTGTCCAGTTAAAAGTAAAAGCCACACCCAATACTCCCTCGCTCGCCCCTGGGCCTAACACAGCATCAAATATTGATCCTGGTAAAAATCCAAGAGTTACAATATCTGCTACAAAAGGATCCCCCGGGACTCCACCCAGCGACAATATTGCACTTGGAAATACACCGGTATCGGGTACTTTTACAATTTCAGGACCGGAGTTTGACATTAAGTTATTCCATGTTTCAAACGATGCATCGATGTGCGGTTCCGCATTTATTGTTCCGTTCGCTGTTGCAAATGGAGTAAACACCAAATGTGTCAAATTGTTACCGTCCGCATTTCGTCGTTCATCTCCCGGAACCCATTGTGCATTTAACCGAAGAGTTCGATCATTGGCTAAAATAGTTTGCCCCGACTGAAATTCTCCCTCTTCTGTCATGTTAAAAGTCTCGGCCATTACTAGCTCATAATCGGAAATTCCGCGCTCTTCTAAATCTGAATTGATTTGAGCTAAATGCTCGCTGTAAACAGCCTCCTCTAAACCCCCGGTATGATCCTGCTGTTTTTTATCTATTTGAGTACCCTCAGTAAAAGAAAGAGACATTCTCTCTTTACTCTCTTCCTCAATTGAGTTTATTGACGATTGATCGCTGCAAGAAATGAAAATAAATGCTGTTGCAGCTACTACTAAGTAGGTTTTGTTAATATAAGTGCACATAAGCCTGATTGTAGTTGTTTAAGGTAAGGTTTACGTCCGTGTTACAACCCTCTTATTTTTTGCAACTTAGACTTAAATATTATCATACAATAAATTATCATTTCCAAAATAAACAATGTGATAAGTGTAAGTTATTGAGGGCCAATTTTATGAACCAGCGCAATCACAAATAAATTGGGTCATTAGTTCTCTATCATTTCTATTTCTATGCAGAAATTGCGAAATTCAGTGAACCCATTTGCCTATGTATAGAGTTCAGCTAAAAAATTTCGAAGGACCTTTAGATCTGCTCCTCTTTTTTATCCGGAGAGATGAGCTAAATATTTACGACATCCCCATCTCACACATTACTCACGAGTTTCAGGAGTACATTCACCTGATGGAAGAACTCGACCTTGATGTTGCCAGTGAGTTTATTTACATGGCAAGCCTCCTGATGTCCATCAAAGCAAAAATGATGCTCCCAAGGGACCCGGATGCCGAGGATGAACTTGACGAAGATGACCCAAGGTATGAGCTTGTTCAAAAGCTTCTTGAGTACAAAAGATATAAGGAGATGGCCGAAAAAATGACGGTGATTGATGAAGAGGCTCAGAAAAAGTATTTCCGCGGTTTCCTGGATGAAGATGAAGTAGAAAAGCAGGCTACGGGTGAAGCGCTCAAGGATGTCACTCTCTTTGATTTAATGGCAGCTTTCAGAAAAGTACTGGCCGATATTAAACGGCAAAATGTCTACCACAAGGTCGAGAAAGTTCAAATGACGGTTGAAGAACAGGCTGAGTTCGTATTGACCCGCCTGCAAGACCGTGGCAGAACATCTTTTTACGACTTTTGTATGGAACTGAAAACAAGAACTGCCATTGTGGTTACGTTTTTGGCTGTATTGGAAATGTTAAAAGAACAACAGATCAATCTATTCATTGAAGAAGACGATCCGACCAATTTTCATATTGACCTTAAACCGGTGGATGAAATTATCGGAGATTCAAAAAAATCATTTAAATCAGAGTTTACATGAAAAAGTTACTGCTTCCATTACTTTTGTTGATAGCCGGTTGCGCAACCCAATCATCCCTTCAGCAAACGACTTCCACAGAAAGCTTGCTTGAATACAGAACCCAGATTACTCCCCAATTCCTGGAACAACATCTGAGTGTATTTGCACACGATTCACTCGAAGGCCGCTCCACAGGTCTGGAAGGTCAGAAAAAGGCGGCCGACTATCTGGCTGATTTCTATCAGGATCTTGGATTTGAACCTAAGGGAGATGATGACTCATATTTTCAAACGTATCGATTGAATGCCGAGTATACCGACAGCCTTGTTTACCGAACTTTACAGATTCAGGATTCAGATACATCACAAGTAAATCAGAGTGTTGAGTCTCCTGAATCAGCCGGACACTTTATTCGAATGTTTGGCGGAAGTGCAGCACTTCAAGGAGATGTTGTTTTTGCGGGTTTTGGAGTAAATGACGAAGAGCGTGGTGTTCAAAACCTTTCAAAGGAGGAAATTCAAGGCAACTGGGTGCTTATATTCGAAGACATCCCATATGTTGTGGATGGTGATACGCTCGTCAACCCGAATATTGGAAGCAACAGCCGCTTGAGAAATCTGTTGGGCGAAATGGACGCAGCCGGTATACTCTTGATTTCTGATATAAATCAAAATGAATTTGATGACCTTGCAGAAATGAGCTCCGATCTGATGAGTCAGCCTGAAAGTATCAGTCTGGCTTATCTGGATGAAGGAAATGATTCCGGCTTTCCGAAAGGGGTGCTTCAAGTCAGCCCGGAACTTGCATCGACTTTCCTGGAACTTGACTCCGGTGAAGATCTTCAGGCTTATAAAGAGAACCTGACTGAAAATATCACCGATTTCAGAGCTGAAAAAACCAGCTTTTACCTTGATTACACTCCGTACGACGGACCGGGATATCTGGATGCAGAAAATGTAATCGCCTACTTTGAAGGGGCTGATCCGGAGCTAAAAGAAGAAGTGATCGTTCTGATGGCACACTACGATCACGTTGGAATCGGATCACCTGACGAAACAGGGGATGCACTGTATAACGGCGCTGATGACAATGGCAGCGGAACTTCAGCACTAATGAGTATCGCCAAGGCATTGAACGAAGCCAGTGAAAATGGGCTTAAAACCCGGCGAAGTGTTTTATTTCTGCATGTGAGTGGTGAAGAAAACGGCCTGCTGGGTTCCCGATACTACTCAGACCATCCGGTCATACCGATCGAAAATACCGTTACCAATTTCAACGCGGACATGATTGGACGCAGTGACCCTGAAAATATTCAACGGGGCGACACCGATTACGTCTACCTGATTGGAGGCGAAATCATCTCTTCAGAATTGGATAGCTTGGTTCAGCATGCAAATAATCAAAGCGTAGAAATGCGTCTTGACAGAAAGTATAACGACCTGCAGGACTCAAACCAGTTTTATCGCAGAAGTGATCACTGGAATTTTGGACGACTCGGAGTTCCATTTGTTTTCTTTTTCACCGGTGTTCATGAGGATTATCACAGTCCGTCCGACACGGTAGACAAGATCGACTTTGAAAAGCTGTCACGAGTTAGCCAACTGATCTATACATCAACTGTGGAAGTAGCCAACTATGATGGCAGACCGGTTGTAGACAATGAGGAGTTCATCGAAATTACACGACAGCTGCCGAGATAAGATGATAATCAAAGCGGATCGGACACCGGTTCGCTTTCTTTTTTCTGAACACGACTAAACTGAATGCCCATCCATTTCTTCAAGAGGCATTCTTAAACATGATGGCAGAACATATCGTATTACCTACCGTTCAAAATAAAAGCTGCCCAATGGACAGGATCAGCTGTCTCCGGATTATCTATCAGTTTAAGTTTCGCTTTCTGTAGTGATTCCCGATAGCTCACGTTCTCTCTGATATTCCGGTAAAATTCGATCATCATTCTGGCAGTATTTTGGTCATTAACCCTCCACATCGAAACCATCAGATTGGATGCACCGGCATAGGTAAATGCCCGGGTAAACCCGATCATCCCTTCACCCTTATGCACTTCACCGAGCCCGGTTTCACAAGCTCCGAGCACCACTAAATCTGCATTTAGCTGAATATTGTAGATGTCACTCACATAGAGCACACCGTCTTTTCCTCCATCATCCCTGAGTAAAATACCGGATAATTCCGGATTCGACTCATTCACAAACGCATGTGATGCAATATGGATAAAGCTATAATCGAGTACGGAAGTGTCCTCAAGCCTGGATATAGTTGCATCATCATGTTGATACACAGATACTTTTTCGGGAAAAATGAAGTCAATTAATGACCGTCTGCTGCTAAATAACTCGGAGATTTTATTTGTTTCATAGGAAGTAAGCGGCAGCGGTGTCAGGTCAGAAAAAAATCGTTCAGTCTCATCAGCATCAGGATTGTCAAAATTTGATATCGATTCATTGAAGGGAGCCAATGCAAGCATGTTACGTGGATTTTCCGGCTTCTGATTTTGCATTTCCTTTAATACGGTTGCTGATGACGCATACTGAACCGGATATTTTTTAACCAAATATGGCAACTCATGGTAATCCATATCTTCTGCCGAATCTTCAAGCAAGAGTTCAAACGGCAGGTAGTGAAGAGACTGGTCCGGAAAAATTAACAATGAATTCCCCTCTATTAAAGGCTCAATGGAACCTACCAAAGAGTTATAGAGATCAACAGCATTTAATGTATATGCATTTTTATCTCTTGCAATTACCGCTTGCTTCAACTCTTCTATACTTTCTTTGATCTCTTCATTTTTACCGGATTCCTCGATGTGAACACTATTCCTGTTGATAACTATACTGTATACATTCTCATCTCCAAACACATAGTAAAGAGCCGATTCATCAGGGTTGAGCATGAGTTGAATATCTGATAGACCTGCAATCGACCTGTCATATTTAAGCTCATAGTAAGACGGAAAATTTTGCTCCAGCGATTCTGTAAACTGAATCAGCTCTCTTCGGGAAGTAAATAGAGAATCTTCAAAACTACGAATTAGCCCGGTATCGGCGTCCATCCCTTTCTCTTTCTCAAGGTTCAACTCTTGAAAGTGATCTGTCACCTTTTCGTTAAGATTCTGTTCTTCCCTCAATATGTCTTCAGGTACACCACCGAAATTTCTTGCCTGCACATTTTGCATCAACTCAACAGCTACCCTCGACCTGCCTCTTTCCATAAACTCTAACATCTCCTCTAACAACTGATCGTCTTTACTTACATTATAGAGATCATAATAGGCATCAGCGGCAGACGAAAATATGGAGTAGTGGCTGTCGATCAGCTGAAGTTTTGAGGATTCACTTTGGTATTGTGTCTGAAGAATATCTATTGCAGAAGCTGCATATTTAAACATTCGAATCGCTTCGTTCAGCTCATCTGTATAAGATACAGACCGGTACCGTTTCATTTTCAGATCTCCAAGGGATTTACCTACTTCAACAAACCGAATGGGATAATTTACTTTGTCTACGTCTATTTCTGTCTCCCCGGGCTTGTATGTTTCATTGATCAAAATTGAGACTGCCTTGTGATAAAAATCTTCCGCCTCTTTCCATTTTTCCTGTTCAGTAAAGACATCCCCTAGTTGAGCGTAAATTGTCAGAACATCAGGATGACCTTCCCCCAAGCGCTCCAACCCGATTGGCAATGCCTTCTGCAATTCTGCTTCCGCTTCACTGTAGCGCTCAGTTTGTATATACAAATTAGCAATATTTGTGTAGGGCAAAATCAGGTTCGGGTGGTTGTTTCCATAAATATTCTTACGAATCTCGAGAGATCTTAAGTAATTTTCCTCAGCCTCCTCATACTGTTCATTTGCAAGATAGTGAGAAGCAAGGTTGTGGAAGCCGATAGCCGTATCAAGATGATTTGTACCGAACAGATCCACTTTGATCTCTTGAGCCCTCTCGAGATAGATCAACCCGTTTTTTAAATCATCTATCATGATGTAAATCAGGCCAATATTATTATAAACGATTGCCAGTCTTTCCGAACTCTCTTCTCCGGCATCTTCAAATGTGGAGGCAGTCTGTTTGAAATACTCTATAGCGGTACCCAAATCCCTAATGGAGTAGTAGTAGGTTCCCAAACCGTTATAGATCTGAGCAACTCCGGTATGATCTTCTCCATAAGCATCTTTAGCAGCTACCAGAGCTTGTTCAAAGTGATCACGTGCATCTCTGAAATTACCCAGCTTCCTATTGGATATTCCTGCATTGTTATGCGCTAAGGAGAGTGCTCTGTTTAGCTCAAAACCTCTTTCAACTCCATTCAAAACCTCCAGTGCTTTATCATACTTTTCGACAGCTTTCTCATATTCTCCTGCTGTATCCTCCACATATCCATAATTTGTATAAGCCTGTGAAACGATGATCTCCTTTTCAGGATACTTCTCCGCCAGTTCTACGGCACGTTCACTCCATTCAAGTGCTTCATCCAGATTAGACTGGGTTTCATCCAAATATGAATATTGCACGTACACTTCTATGAGTTTGTAATGATCATCTGCTAGTTCACTCCTGGCAAATTCGTATGCTTTGTCCAGTTGTTTTTTTGTCTGATCAAAATCTCTTTCATTGCGGTAAAACAGTGATTGATACAGATAGACGTCCACACACTGCTCTTTTAGATCACTACTTCCGCATATTTTCGGTTCAATTGTATCAAATAATTCTCTCGATTTTTCCGCCTCTTCAAAATGATAAAGCCGCACCGCCTCTTCAAACTGACTCATCAACTCGTTTGAGCGTTGGGAGTATGTATCTTTTGGGAAGAAGAATAAAAACGTGATAGCGATAACAATCGCCGAAGCCTTCAGAAAAGAGCGGTGCTTCGGTATAATATGAGCAAGTTGAGCGGTATTAATCATAATATCAGAGACCAAATGTTGGTCTGATATGTTAATGAACCCTGCTCAATTTGTAAAGAGTTTAATCGAGCCCAAACAGTGCATTAACAAATGCTACACGGTCAAATACCTGCAAATCTTCAATTTGTTCGCCAACTCCAATATATTTAACCGGTACATTCAGTTCATTCGATATACCGATCACAATACCGCCCTTGGCAGTTCCATCAAGTTTTGTCAATATCAGGCCGGTAACATCTACTACATCTGTGAAGGCTTTGGCCTGCTGCATAGCATTTTGACCTGTAGAGGCATCCAGTACCAATAGGATTTCGTGAGGTGCTCCATCCACAACTTTCCCCATCACTCTTTTGATTTTACCGAGTTCTTCCATCAAAGATTTTTTGTTATGAAGTCGCCCGGCTGTATCTACCAGTGCGATGTCGGAATCTTTTGCTTTGGCTGATGCCACCGTGTCGTAAGCTACAGCGGCGGGATCTGCATTCTGTCCCTGCTGTATGATCGGCACACCGGCACGTTCACTCCATATTTTCAATTGATCTACAGCCGCGGCCCGGAAAGTATCCGCAGCCCCAAGCACCACGTTTTTACCCGCCAGCTTGTACATGTTAGCCAGCTTGCCGATGGAGGTTGTTTTTCCTACACCATTAACGCCAACAACCATAACCACGTGAGGTTTATGCGGGAAATCTGCGTCAAATTCAGCCGGCTGGTCCGGTCTGTTTTCCTTCAGCAGATCCACAATTTCATCACGCATCATCTCCTGAAGCTCATTCTGAGTCACAAATTTGTCTTTGGCCACCCGGGCTTCAATCCGGTTGATAATTTCGATGGTCGTTTTTACTCCCACATCCGACGTAATCAACGCATCTTCAAGCTCATCAAGCGTTGCGGCATCCACTTCATCCTTACCGGCAATACTTTTTCCGATTTTTGTAAGCAACCCTTCACGGCTCTTCTCAACGCCTTTATCCAGTTTCTCTTTTTTCTTCAGTCCAAGTTTGTTTAACCAACTCATAATCGTATACTAAAAAACTTTAAAATTTAGGTGGGTTTTGTAAGACCCGGTTTTCTTTAATAATCAGTTAAAATCAGCACCATTGATGATTTTATGGTACCTCTGTTTATACTCTACAAAAGAAACAATCATCATTACTGCAGATGCAACCATAAAAAATATTTGAACGTTTTTTTCTTCCGGGAAAAAGAAAACACTGATCCAATAGATCGCCATCAGATTTACGGTAATCTTTCCGGACATTATTGACATGGCAACCTTTCCGCGCTCCTTTTTTATATGCGCAGATCCCGCCATAATCAGTGTGTCCCGAATTACTCCCAATGCAAAATACCAAAGTGGAATCCACCCAAGCCACACCGTATAGATAAACAGGAAGAACGCCATCAGTTTATCGGCAATTGGGTCGAGAGATTTACCCAGTTCAGATATTTCGTTGCGCCACCGGGCCACCAGACCATCCAGATAGTCAGAAATTCCACCATATAAAATTAAACCCCAAATAACAGCATTCACCTGATGATTGTTGCGCATATGCAGGTAGATGATTGGAAAAGCAACCAGCACCCGTGTCAATGAGATAAGATTAGACCACGTGTAAATGTCATCCCGAACTAATACCTTTTTACCATCTATGTTCACGGCTTCTCTCATACCATCTTTTTGGAGTTAGCATATTTAATCAGTAGAAAATACGTTTTTTAACACAGTAATAAATATTGAAATGAAAAAGAAGAATTTAGGCTCCGGGGACAATACAGAAAAGGAGTTATGGGAATCTACAATATCGACTAACCATGTGTTTGACGGAACACTGCTTCAAGTGTATGTGGATGAAGTAACACTGCCTGACGGCTCCAGATCAACGAGAGACTGGATTAAGCATCCGGGTGCGAGCGCAGTCGTTCCAGTTTTTCAGGATGGATCCATTCTGCTGCTCAAGCAGTTCCGTTACCCGCCACGCAAACTTTTTATAGAAGTACCTGCAGGTAAAATCGATGAAGGAGAGTCGCCCCGCATTACCGCTTTGCGCGAGCTCGAAGAGGAGAGCGGATTCACTTGTAAAAACCTTGAGCAGGTCGGATCTCTCTTTCCTGCTATTGGCTATGCGGATGAAGAGATCTTTGTTTTTGTTGGATGGAACCTGGAGGAATCCGGGAAACAGACAGACGATGACGAATTTTTAATCAATCATAAAATCCATTTCTCCGATGCCCTTAAGTTGATCGAATCCGGCGAAATCAAGGATGCAAAAACAATCACATCCATCATCCAGACCTATTTCTGGTGGAAAAAGCATGAACCCTTTCCCATCAATTTTGATGAAAATTTTTAGAAAATTCCCTCTTCTGATGCCAGTTCGAACAGTGAATCATGCAAATTCTCACGGTCGGCATCACCACGCCGAATGATCTCTTCAATCTCTTCGCCGTCTAGCATCAACAGGCAGCCGTTTTCTTTAAATTGCAGATCGATATTTCGCGGATCGCTGAGCCGCATTTTTTCTACATCCATTCCGTTTGGACTCACCCTCAAATCCACAAGACAGTAAAATGTGTCGGCAGGGGAATCTCCGAATTCAAAAATTTGCAGTGTCGTTTGTTCTTTTTTCATCTGTTGTTTGAATGTCGTTCAATAAAATCTCGTCCTTTCACAATTTCAATAATTTCGCCGGTAGATTCATCCCGTATTTCAACCTGAAACAGACTGATAATAGCCTGACTGTTCAAGCATTCCAGCGTTTCAGCAATTGTTGCGCACTCTTCCGTTTCACTCACCAGATCATTGACACCCTGAACCACATATGTGTAAGAACGTTTTTTCTTTTTTTCGGATTTTTTAGCAGTCTCATCTGCATCAACATCAAAATAGCTGCGTATAGCCTCTTCGGTTACATACCACTGTACTCCCAGCTTCCTTCCCTTAAGCCTGCCTTCTCTAAGGTAAGCCCGGATTGTCATTTTACTTACACCCAGCATTTCGTGCAGATCATCAACTGAATAGAGGGTAAGAGAACCAATTTTTTTGGGCATATGATTTTTTTTACTTCAATTTTAATTACACTTCAAAGATACTAAATCATATATAGACTATCATTACTTATACATCATTGTATTATGATAAATATGATTTGGTTCTGGGGGGCTCTTCCTTATATATTGATAGGAGTTGCTTGAAACAAAAGCCTATCCCTCAAGCAATTCCATTCAGACATCTTCAACGGATAAGCTATATAAAAAAATCCGTGACAGCTTCCACCGCCACGGATAAGAAATTACTTTTATATTCTGTTTTCTTAACCTGCCTGCGCAGCCGGAACTGATTCACCGGAACCACTAAGTGCTTCTCTTTTCTCAGCGATGTAAACTTTAATATCATTGGCTGTAATATAAACAACCGGAATCAGTACCAGAGTAATCAGTGTAGATGCTGTCAGTCCGCCAATTACTACACGTGCAAGAGAAGCCTGGATTTCACCACCGGCTCCTAAACCGAATGAGAGTGGCAGAAGACCCAGAACAGTTGTCAACGTAGTCATCAGGATTGGACGCAATCTCAGTTTTCCGGATTCAATGACAGCCTTAAACACATTCATTTCCCGGTCTCGCCTCATCAGGTTGATATAATCTACCAACACAATGGCGTTATTGACCACAATACCAATCAGCATAATTATCCCCATAATACTCTGCATGTTCAGGGTTGTACCTGTTAACAGAAGTGTGGGCACTACTCCCACAACGGCAACCGGCACAGAGAACATCACAATAAGGGGATCGAGGAAACGCTCAAACTGTGCGGCCATCACCATGTAAATCAACACGAGCGCCATCAGTATAGAAATAATAAAGTCAGTTTGAGCTTTTTGCTGCTCTTCATATTCACCGCCATATACAATAGAAAATCCTGCAGGCATCTGTAAATCTGAGAGTGAAGCCTGTATTTTTTCAACAGCGTTGCCGAGCGGCACTCCTGCCTCTAGATTTGCCGTAATGTAGGTCACGCGCTGACCGTTAATCCTGTTTATCGTATCAGGCCCTTCCCCGGCGCTTTGGTCAATTACCGTCGACACAGGAACTGTTTCTCCATTTGCTGCACGAACGGAAATGTTGCTCAGATCCAGCGTGCTCATACGATCACCCGGCTGTAGTCTTACAGTAATGTCAAATTCATCTCCACCTTCGCGATATACACCAGCCCGGACTCCGCCCACATTTGCCTGAATTGCCTGAGCAACCTCCCGCCCTGTCAAACCAAGTGAGGAGATTCGCTCCCTGTCGAATACAATATTTTGCTCAGGGCGCCGGTCCTCTCGGTCGGAACGAACATCACGGACTTCCGGAATTTCTTCCATTCTGTATCGAATCTGCTCGGCAAGCTCATCCGCAACTTCTACATCATGCCCTCGAAGCTGTAACTGAATTGCCTCATCGCCGCCTGAACCAAAAATCCTTCTCAAAATCCAAAGTCCGGTCTGGGCTTGAACGCGAAAGTTTCCGCCCGGTATACTGCCCTCTATCTGATCGCGGATATCATCCGCAAGATCATAGGAGCTCACCGTTCGTTTTGAAGCATCCACCAATTTAAGTTCAACTTCTGCACGTCCATTCTGAACTTCAGTTGAGACGTACTCAATCTGATCCATCGGGGCAATCTCTTTAACCTTCTCTACGAGTTCATCGAGGTAATCATCGGCAACAGCGATGTTCATTCCGTCAGACATATAAAAGTTGATACTAATTTCATCGGCTTCCGTTTCAGGAGCCAATTCAGTGTCAACAAATCGAAAAGCATAGAATGATACGCCTACCAGAATAATTGCAACCGCAAATACAGTATAGCGCCTTTTAATTGCTGTCTTTAAAAACTCTGAATATCGATTCTCAAATCGTTCATAAAGTTTTTGAAACCGACTTTTATCTTTATCCGTCAGCTCGGAATCCGGTTTTATAGTCATAAACTTGCTGGCAAGCATCGGCACCAATGTAAGTGCAACCAGGAGTGAACAGGCAAGTGCAAACACAACTACAAGCGCCAATTCCTGGAAAAGAGTACCGGTAATCGTCTGCATAAATACGACAGGCAGAAAAATAACGGAAGTTGTAACGGTTGATGCAATAATAGCTCCGCCAACCTCACGTGTTCCTGTCAGTGAACTTTCGGCCAGTGATTTCCCCTTACCCCTAAGCCGCACGATGTTCTCGAGAACCACAATGGCATTATCAACAATTAAGCCGACACCCAGCGCGAGCCCTCCGAAACTCATTTGATTGAGAGTGAGTCCGCTGAAGAACAGCAGGCCAAAAGTTGCAACAATTGAAACCGGTATAGATGTAGCAATGATAAAGGTTGTAGAACCATTTCTTAGAAACAGATAGAGGACTACTATCGCAAGCAGTGCACCCCAAATAGCAGACTCTTGTACATTATCGATAGAATCCTGAATAAATTCACTCTGATCAATAACAGTTAACAGATTGATATCATCTCTTTCAGAGTTTATTCGTTGAATCTCACGCTGAATGCCTTCCGATACGGCTACAGTGTTGGCGCCGGTCTGTTTCCGGATCCCCATTCGTATCATTGGCTCGTCATTGATTCTTACTACACGACCAACATCTTCATAGGCGTCCTTTACAGTGGCCACGTCCTTCACCCGGATCGGTTGCCCGTCTACGCGGGTGATAATCGTCTCCGCAATCTGATTGATGTCGGTAAACTCACCCAGCGTTCTCACGTAGAGCTCTGTCAGGCCATCTTTAACATTCCCCCCCGGCAATGTGTTGTTTTCAGCCACAATGGCATTCTGCACATCGATTGCAGTGAGCCCGCTGGCCGCAAGACGATCTCTTTTCAGATCTACAAGAATTTCGCGCCTTATTCCGCCCCATACATCAATAGAACCAACACCGGGTATCTGTTCCAACCGACTGGCAATTTCCTCTTCGAGAATCAGTGTCAGCTCATCAAGAGACCGACTTGATTGTGCTCCGATGATTACAATCGGAGAATCGTTTGGATCAAATTTTCGTACCGTGGGGTTGTCTGCCTCATCCGGCAAAGAGCGCCGAACCCTGTCCAGCGCAGCCCGGACATCATTGGCAGCTTCATCAAGATTCGTGTTTTCAGAAAAGTTAAGACTTACCCAGCTCGAACCCTCCTGCGACCTGGATGTCATCTCCTCAACGTTTGCTACTCCGGAAAGAGCATTCTCAATCTGATCAGTGATGATCGTCTCCATCTCCTCCGGACCCACATTCGGATAACTGGTTTGAACCGAAAGCCTCGGATATTCAATCGGGGGAAGCAAATCCACCGGCAAGTATCGAAAACCTACCACACCCAAAACAAGTACAATCAGATAAACCATTGTAGTTGCAATGGGACGCTTAATGGAAGTATCAGTTAATGCCATAATGCTAACCTATCTTTATAATTTAATTTGAGGAGGATTGTTGAGCCATACCGTTATTCAGAATCTCCTCTAGAAGATCCTGAGGCTGCATTCGCTGCATACTCAGAATTTTATCCCAGCTTGTGGCTCTTATCCGGGCTTCATCACCTTGATCGCGTACCAATAGGTTCTGCCCAACGGTTACAACCCAGTCACCGCTTTGCAATCCCGTTACACCGGCAGCTTCACGGCCTCTGGCAATAACATCAATGCTTTTGAATTCCACTTCTGTAGGATTACTCAATTGGCCAGTGCTGCCATTTTTTTCAATTTCTTCCATTATTTCAGTCTCGACACCAAACCCAGGGGCTACAAAAACTCCTGTTTCTCCTGTTTGAGGGTGACGGTAGATCGAACTAAGCGGTATCAAGGTAGCCTGTTCACTTTCTCCATACAGTACGTCGACGGTTACAAACATACCGGGCAACAATAAACGGCCTGTATTATCGACGTCAATTTCTGCGCGTGTACTAAAGCTTCCTTCGCCAAGGAAAGGGGATATCCTGGAAATTTCACCACTCAGTGTGGTATCGGGAAAATTTTCTGAATAGATACGTACTGTCTGGCCGGTTTCTATATACTGTAGCATTCTCTCCGTAATATTGATGTTCACTTTGGATCTGGATAAATCACCAATAATAAACAGCCTGTTATTTGGAGAAGCCTGCATCCCGGTTTCTGCGGCTCGGTTTCCAACCGTTCCGGTAATCGGGGCCCGGATAATAGTTTGATCCAACGCCTCTTTCTGTTCTTCTACAGTAGACTCAGCTTGTTCAACCTGAGCTTCTGCCAACTCCAAACTTGCTTCAGCAGATTCAACCTCAGCTTCCAGCTGCTCCATTTCAGCTTCCGTTACAAGATCACGTTCTGCCAAAATACGCTGGCGACCCAATTCTGATTTAATTTCATTTAGAGCAGCTTCTGCTTGCCTGCGCTGGGCAACTGCTATTCGAAGACTGGCCTCTGCCTGGCGAAGTTGCTCACGATATTCAGTATCTCTCAACTGAACCAATGCATCACCCTGCTGAACCTGATCACCGGATTCGACGTACACATCCTCAATAGGAGCAGTAATTCTGGGAAATATCTCCACCTGATTTCCTGCACGAACTGTTCCGCTTAATCTCTCCTCAAGTGGAAGTGAACCAAACTGAGCCTTAACGGCTTCAACTGCGGGAACGGGGCGGCTCTGATCACCAAAACTTTCTTCTGAGTCATCACCGCAACTAACCATTACAAATGCCGCCATTAGCAGCATAAACGTGTATCTAAATTTTTTCATTGAGTCTTTTTTCTGGAGAATTGATTTAACACTAAACTAACGATATCTGGAAGTTTTCATTCCCGCCACTTTGTTAAAGATTATAAAATCGGCTACATGATTGTTAAAAGTTGAACAGTGATTTCTTCTTAATTGTTCAGCTCATTTTGAAGATTTAATTCAGAAATTTATGGACTCAATTACCCAGGCAACGCTTGGCGCCGCTGTTGGTGAAGCATTTTTAGGCAAAAAAGTTGGCTACAGAGCAGCCGTATGGGGAGTATTTCTTGGAACGCTTCCCGACCTTGATATCATAGTCAATCCCTTCGTAGATAATGTAGTGGAACTGAGAAATCATCGCGGGTTTACACACTCCATTATGTTCAGTTTTCTAGCCGCCCCTATATCAGGATGGCTGATCGACAAAGTTCACAGACCACTTAAAGTAGGCTGGATTCGCTGGAGCATCATGTCATTTTTTATTTTTTCAACTCACATTCTAATCGATTTGCCAACCACCTATGGCACACAGATATTACACCCGTTTTCTGACACTCCATTTGCCCTCGACTCCATTTTCATAATAGATCCGCTCTTTACAATTCCGCTTCTGACGGGATTGGTGATCGCACTTATTTTAAATCGGGATTCCCATGCCAGAATGTTGGCAAACCGGACCGGCTTATTATTCAGCACACTATATCTTGTTTTGGGTTTTGGCTTAAAAAGTCATGTTCATTCGGTATTTACAGAATCATTTCAAAACCAATATGGATCGTACGAACAGGTTAAAACAACTCCCAACGGCCCCTCCACCATCCTTTGGACTGGTTACGTTGAAAAGCAAGACACCATCTACAATGCAGTCTATTCGATATTTGATAAGGACCCAAATCTTAACTTTTCGGCTATTCCAAAGAACAGCTATCTGATTGAACCATACAGGGATCACCAGGCACTTCAGGCATTGCTTTGGTTTTCTCGCGGTTATTACACTGCTGAATTGGAGGGAGATCAGCTGGTTTTTTATGATCTGCGTTTTGGCAGAGGGGATTTCTGGCTGACAGAAAGCGAGGACTATGTTTGGAAAAATTATGTAATGTTGGATGAGAATGACTATGCATACACTTTTGAACAGGCAATCCCGAATTTCAGCACACGAACTCTAAATCTCAGCCGTTATTGGCAACGGTTGTGGAAGAATCCTCAATGACTTTTCGTATATTCTGACCGTAACAAACAATTTAATAAACTATCACAGATTATGAGCCGCAAGGTTGTCATAGCCACACTTATCACTATTTTTATCGGAATTTTTGCTTACTACTCGCTTCAGCAGATCAAACCGAAAGAGATTGAAAATGAGCCTGACTGGATGACGCTTACAGAAGCTCTCGATGTTGCTTCAGAAGACAATCGTTTAGTGATGGTGGATATTTACGAAGTTGGCTGCCAGTTTTGCCGAAAAATGAGCCGTGAAGTTTATCCCTCTGAAACGATCCGAGCCATTCTGGACCGCAGCTACCACCCTGTAAAGCTGAATGGAAATTCGGAATCAAAACGCATTGTCTACAAAGGCGAGGAGATGACCGAAAAAGAATTCGCTCAGGAGATGGGTGTAACAGCCTTCCCGTTTACAGTGATACTTGATTCTGAAGGCAATGTTCTGGACCGCCGCCGTGGATATATGGATATTCGCGGACTCTCACAATTTTTAAGAAACAAAGAGAATCGCGGCGAGCAGGTATCCTCCGCCGGTATATGATTTGAACTGTACAATGGATCACCCGGTTCATTAAAGCTTAATTCTGATTAAACACCTCTAAATTCTCTATTCCCGAATTACTCCGAACCAGCAAGAGGGGAATTTTTAACAACCTACATTATTTATTGTACGGCTCTGAAAGAGCGCCAGATCATAGCCCCGGGTGAAGCGTAGCAAAACCCGGGTATTGAAGAGCAAAACGATTGCCGCCGAACAGAGGGCGTTGTTTGAAAAAAGGAGCAGAATAGAGGCGAAACAGCTCAACGCTGGTATGGAATTACAATCCAGTCTAAAAATGAGCCTAAATAATATCTGCAGTATCACCACCTCTACGTTGAATGGCGTACTAAACTGGATTTGCAACAAAAAAATGGACAGTGAATTAAGCCGCCAATGGTTGATTTATTTCCCCAAACTGCTCGGGGGTTAAGTAGTTCAGGTAGGAGTGCTTTCTTTTCTTGTTATACCATACTTCAATA